>TARA_R110002153_G_scaffold10418_1_pt1 | contig 42892 bp, 41 predicted proteins | sample TARA_R110002153 | Tara Oceans TARA_R110002153 (sample SAMEA4398193) | marine metagenome | biome: Polar Biome; feature: [SRF] surface water layer (ENVO:00010504); material: water (ENVO:00002006), including particulate matter (ENVO:01000060) such as... | depth 5 m | reverse complement strand
GCTGGGTATTACAAAAAGCGTTACAAGCGGCGAATATCCCCTGTTTCAGCTTTGAAAACCCTGAAGATTTATTATTGCAGTTAGAAACTGGACAACCGCCTGAAGTGATAGTGTCGGATATTCGTATGCCGCAAATGGATGGCATGGTTTTATTAGGCGAAGTGCATAAACGTTTTGCAAATATCCCTGTGATCATCATGACCGCCCATTCTGATTTAGACAGTGCGGTGAATGCTTATCAAAGTGGTGCATTTGAATACCTTCCCAAACCTTTTGACATAGATGAAGCGGTTAATTTAGTACAACGAGCATTAACCCATGCCCGCGAACAGTCTAGTAAAAACCAAGCACCTGAACTAATAAAAGCCACCGAAATTATTGGTGAAGCGCCAGCTATGCAAGAGGTGTTTAGAGCGGTAGGGCGTTTGTCTCGTTCGAGTATCAGTGTGTTGATTAATGGTCAATCAGGCACAGGTAAAGAGTTAGTGGCCCATGCATTACATCGTCATAGCCCCCGCTCAAAGAATACTTTTATTGCACTAAACATGGCAGCAATACCTAAAGACTTGATCGAATCAGAGTTGTTTGGCCATGAAAAAGGCGCATTCACTGGTGCCCAAGCAGCAAGGCAGGGGCGCTTCGAACAAGCCAATGGTGGCACCTTATTTTTGGATGAAATAGGCGATATGCCCCTAGACGTTCAAACCAGATTATTGCGAGTGTTAGCAGATGGGCAATTTTACCGTGTCGGCGGCCATAACCCCGTGACAGTCGATGTGCGTATTATTGCTGCTACCCACCAAAATTTAGAACAACGTGTAGCCGAAGGTAAATTTAGGGAGGATTTGTATCACAGATTAAATGTGATACGTATTCATATTCCAACGCTCAGTGAGAGACGTGAAGATATCCCGATTTTGGCCGCCCACTTTTTGCAAAAAGCCGCATTAGAACTCGCTGTTGAGGTTAAATCTCTTAGTAAAGAGACTAAAAAAATTCTCGCCAATTTACCTTGGCCAGGTAATGTTCGCCAGCTTGAAAATATGTGCCGTTGGTTAACAGTTATGGCTAGTGGTCAAGAAGTGCTGCCTCATGATCTACCGCCAGAAATCACCCAACAACCGGTATCAACGGAAAAGACTGTACAGGCGGGAGATTGGCAAACTCTACTGGCTAGTTGGGCTGATACGCAGTTGCAATCGGGCCATAACAATATACTCGATGATGCCATTATGAGCTTTGAGCGTATTTTGTTAGAACGAGCATTACACTACACTCACGGTCATAAACAAGATGCCGCTAAGCGTCTAGGTTGGGGGAGAAACACTCTGACGCGTAAACTAAAAGAGTTAGATATGTAGGGTGAGGTTTCTAAAGTATAACAAGCCAGATGTTTTGCAATTGGCTTGTTATACTGATTGGTATTATCTGCAACTGTATTTGTTCGCGTTTGATTAGCACAGCGTATTTAATAGTTTTTAAAAGCTGATTATTTGACACGTTCGTTGGTCAATAATGCAGCCATGCCTGTGTTGAAAGCTTGCATCCATCTAGTTGAAAACTGCCCTTTAGAAATATGGTTGATTTCGATGACTGCTTTTTTCTTAGGTCGTTTCAGGTGTGTGTTATATGCCCGTGCGTGGGTGATAGCGTCAAACGTGTCAAGTATGGCCAACAATTTGGCTCCTTCACAAATATCGTTTTCCTTGATCCCTAGCGGGTAGCCGCTGCCATCAATGCGCTCATGATGTTGCATAACAATTTTACGGGCTTCGTCCCATTGACTAAGGTGTTCTAACAAACGCGCACTTTTATATACATGGGAACGTAGTAAGTTAAATTCGACCTCTTCGAGTTTTTCCTTCTTGTGTAACACTGCAATTGGCATAAATGCCATGCCAAAATCATGCATATAGCAGGCTACGGAAAGCTGCACTTCATTGATTGGCGAACCGGCAATTTTATTGATATAACCGGCTAGTTTTGCAATTCTGTCGCCTCTTCCATCCCAATACATAGAGCGTTTTTCTATGGGTTTCATCAATTCTCTGAAAAATACTAGGTCTTCACGTTCTATGTTACTAATTGACTTAGGTATACCTGTTGTCGCCATACTAATGGGGGCTTCAGATGGAGAATTTTCAATTTCTTGTTGGAACTCTTGGCTTAATTCAATACTGGGATCAAGTAACAATATTGCTTTGGCTAACAACTGTTCATGATGCACGCCGTTTTCTGGTGTTATACGAACAATGGCCGCAACAAGCTGTTTAAACAGTTCATCATCGTATTCGGCTTGCCCAGTTTGAATGCAGTTTTGCACGAATACTTTAATTTTATCCATGATCAGCAGCACTAAGTCACTCATATTAGAGGTGTACTTAATTTGCCCTTTGCGTAAGTAATCAAGCAAGTCTTCACTATGCTGCAAAAGAGGGATAAGAGGCGAAAAGTTAACTAGGCCTAAGTCGCCTTTGATGGTGTGGATTGAGCGAAATAATGAACGTTGTAATTCGTTATCTTCAGGTTTTAACTCCAATTCAATTAAGGTTTGTTCACTGGCTTCATAAAGTTCGTTAATTTCTTCCAGTAAGTCGATGAGAATATCTTCATCGAGTTCTTCATGTTTAAACATTTGCATAGAATGAATATCCTTAATCATTGAAATTTTATTACTTTATTAAGTATCGGCTAATTAAGAATTTTATTCATTTATTTGTACGATATTAAAAAATCAATTAAATTTTTCGACTTTTAAATCAAATAGCATATACCCATACCACCTTATAATCCGACATTTTGAGTTGGCATGGGTATAAGTGTTTTAGCTAACTGCTAAAATGAGTATACTCAGCGCCCATTTCTTTGATGAGGGTATGCCTTGTTAGCGCTTTTTCGCATAGTAACGATATTCTTTTATTTTTTGCTGATAAACATAGTGTTGATCTTGATTTGTTTGCTGCGCCCTTTTCATCGGGATAATGTGCATGCTGCGGGTATCTTGTATAGTTCAATTTCGGTTTTGTTAGGGCTTAAACTTGAAGTCCGTGTACCTGATAGTGTCAAACAAGGCGGTCCTTACGTATTTATTGCAAATCATCAGAATAGTTATGACCTACTGACTATATGTGCTGCTGCGTTAAAGGGGACGGTGACTGTTGGTAAAAAAAGTCTTATATGGCTCCCTGTGGTTGGACAAGTTTATTGGTTAACAGGTAACATTATGATTGACCGTAAAAATTCAGGTCGCGCTCTTGATACTTTACAAGATACAGTGCAAAAAATTCAAAAGAAGCGACTCTCTGTATGGTTTTTCCCAGAAGGGACTCGTAGCAATGGCCGCGGATTGTTACCTTTTAAAACAGGTGCATTTCGAATTGCCAAAGCAACCAACGAACCTATAGTGATGGTGACTGCCAGCAGATTACACCAAAAAATCAAACTAAACAGATGGGATAACGGCACTTTATTGATTGCATTGTCGGAGGCTGAGTTTATGGATGAAAACAAATCTATTAAACAAAACGCAGCATATTTCCATCAAAAAATGCAACTACAAATAAAAGACTTAGACGCAGAATTAGATAACAAAGTCGGTTAACTCCATTAAGCCAAAGGAACATTTTATGAATTCACAAAACACATCTGAACTAGCCGAATGGTATGAGTTTAATCAAGAAACAATCGAAGCATTAATCGAAGATGGCAGTGATGCCAGTAAAGCACATACCATTGAATATCACTTTGCTAGCGCTGACTTTGACATATTAGAAAAAGCCGCTGTTGATGCCTTTAAAGCAGGTTTCGAAGTCGGTGATGCCGAAGAATTAGAGTTGGAAGATGGCGAAGAAGTGTTTTGTTTTGATGCCGTGGTTGAGCGTATGTTGGATACCAGTTTGATCAATCAAGATACTGATAAACTTTTTGCGATTGCCACTAAACATAAGGTGGACTTTGATGGCTGGGGCACTTTTTTTATAGAAAAATAATCATAACTTATCCGCTTTAAAAATAAACCTATGACACAAAACTGTCATAGGTTTGCCAAAAAAATGCAGTAAAAGCATCATCTAAGCGTCAAAAAAAGTACATCTCACATTCACATTGCTCATGCACATTGTCGTCCACAATAAAAATCTATTGAGACGACATAAAAATGAGTGGCAGCACATTATCAAAATTGGCCTTATCTATATCTTTTGCACTAAGTGCATACGCTGTTATGACTCCTGCCTTTGGAGCAGAAGAGCCTGACGAAAATATGGAGTCAATCACGGTAGTTGGTAAAAGTGTATCTTACGCTAATAACCAAACGACTGACGAAATGGCAAAACAGCAGAGTAATTTAACCAGTGTTTTGGCAATTATAGATAACCTACCTGGTGTTTTAATTAATGAAGGGGATACTTTCGGTTCTGATGATTGGTCGACAACCGTGTCTATTCGTGGTTTCCAGTTAAGCCTAGATGAACAACAAATTGGTATCACAATTGATGGTATTGCTAATGGTAACTCTAACTATGGTGGTGGTGCTAAAGCTAACCGTTATATCGATACTGAAAACCTAGCAGCCGTTGAAGTATCACAAGGTACCGGCGACATTGCGTCTCGTTCAAATGAAGCCTTAGGTGGCACACTAAATTTCACCACTATTGCACCAAATGATACTGCACAAACCACTTTAAGTTGGTCTCAAGGTAACTTCGACGCACAAAAATTCTTTGTTCGTTACGATACTGGCGAAATCGCTAAAGATACCTTTGCTTGGCTTAGTGTTTCTAATAGTCGTAATAGTGATTGGATCACAGGTACAGCCGAAAATGCCCGTGACCATATAGCAGCTAAAGTGGTGAGCTTATTAGGAGAGGTTGAAGTGACTGCTTATGCGTCTTGGGATGATACTCATGAAGATAATTATCAACGGGTAAGTTTAGCTGGTTTTAATCAAAATCCTGAGTCAGATGGCCTAATAGCTGAGTGGACTGGTATTCCTTATGTTGATCAAGTTTATCGTCAAGCTTGGTCTACTTTACGTGAAAACTTATTTGGTTATGTGTCGGCTGAATACAAAGGCGACAACATTGAATTAAATGCCAATGTCTATTACCACCAAAATGAAGGTCGTGGTGATTGGGTGCCGCAATACATAGTGGACGTCAAAGCTGATGGCGATAATGCACCTCATTCTGAATTGATTTCAGGCCAAACCGTTAACGGTGGTTCTGCCTTAGGTCAAATTTTCTTTGTGGATAATACGGGCAGAGCAGTAAGCCCGGTAGCAGGTTGTGAAAGTTCAATCACTTTCCCTTATGGTGGTGCAGGTGCCGTATATGATCCTGCATGTTATACTGCTGGTGCAGTGCCAGTAGGTTCATATCGTCATACTCATTACAAAAAAGAGCGTCTTGGCTTTAATGCTGACTTTACTTGGTTTAGTAAAATTGGCGATATGGATAACAGCTTACGAGGAGGCATTTGGTACGAAGATTATAGTCGTGATGAGTCTCGTGATTGGCATAAAATCATTGACTCACGTACTAGTGCAGAATTCGATCATACTCCATATTGGTTAGAGTACGAGCGCACATTCCCTGTAGAAACCACAATGTTTTACCTAGAAAATGAACTTGATATGGACTTTGCTACTGTTCGTCTAGGTGTCAAAAAGTTCTTAGTGGATTTAGAGCGCGTAGATAATTTTGACGCAACTAATGGCGCAGCTATTTCATCTGACTCTGATGTATTAATCAGTGCCGGTGTTGTAGTGCCAATGCCTATTGACGGCTTAGAGTTATTTGCTGGTTATGCAGAAAACTTTGCAGCCATTAAAGATACTGTGCTTGAGCGTGACGCATCTACATTAGATTTAGTCACACCAGAATCGGCAGAAAATCTAGACTTAGGTTTGCGTTATGTATCCCAAGATATTAATGCAAGTTTGACCTATTACAGTATTAAGTTTGATGATCGTTTAACTTTTATCGCGCCAGATTCGCCAGATGGAATTGATTACTTAATTGGTACTAACGGCAGCTACGTAAATGTGGGTGGTGTCGAATCAAGTGGTATCGAGGCGTCTGTATCTGTGAATCTGACAGATACAATTTCTATTTATGGTGCTTATACTAATAACAATTCTGAATATACAGAAGGTTCTATAGGTTACCCCGCCGGTAACACTGTATTCGGTTCAGTTGAAAACATGTTCGTTGTATCTCTCGATTGGGAAAAAGATAACCGTTTTGCGGGTTTATCTAGCAAATGGGTAGATGATCGTTTTATTGATGCAGCCAACACAGCGGTCGCTGACGCTTACTTAGTAACAGATTTGTATGCTGGTGTAACCATTCCATCTTTAGCTAACGGCCTAGGCGATCTAGAACTTCGTTTTACGGTAAACAACTTGTTTGACGAAAGTTATTTAGGCGGTATTGCCGGACAATCAGCTTGGATTGGGGCACCTCGCACTGCAGCATTTAACGCTACATTGAAATTTTAATGCGCGCTAGACACTAGTTTTCCCTGTGTGTCACTTTTGGGACGGACTTTATGTTCGTCCCTTTTTTTTATTTAATCAGGATGCGTAAAGATGAAACAGTTCTATTTTTGTTTTTTGTTATGTTTGGGATGTTTTAGCGGGCATTTAAAAGCGGCAGATAATTTATTGTTGGTCAGTATTGATGGGCTGCGTTGGCAAGAGGTATTTCGAGGTTATCAGGACGACGTTCTTAATTTGGATAACTTTAAAACGCAGAAGGTCGCCTTGGAGAAACAATTTTCTGGAAAAAACATCCAAGAAAAACGTCAGAAACTCATGCCTTTTTTATGGCAAGTAGTCTCTAAACAGGGCCTCTTAATTGGCAATAGAGATAAAAGTTCCTTGATGCATCTCGCTAATGATCTGTGGTTTTCGTACCCCGGTTATAACGAATTATTAAGCGGCAAGGCTGATCCAAGTATTGATTCTAACCATGCGAACGATAATCCAAACATAACCTTTTTGGAGTGGTTAAACTCTCAACAACGTTATCAGCATCAGGTCGCAGCGTTTGCAAGTTGGGATGTTTTCCCCGCGATTATCAACCGCGCTCGCAGCCAAGTGATTATTAATGCTGGGTTTGAATCTGCCGATTGGTCCGACTTATCAGATAAAGCTAAGTGGTTAAATGAATTGCAAAAAAAAATCCCTAGCCCTTGGCATAATGTGCGTTTTGACGCTATTACTTCGGGATTCGCCGAAGAATACATTTTGGCGAATCAACCTAAAGTGATATATCTGGCGCTAGGTGAAACTGATGACTTTGCCCATCAAGGTAATTATCCCGAGTATTTACGAGGTGCCAATCGAGCTGACCAATTTATTGCTCAGTTATGGACGTTATTACAATCAATAAAGCAATACCAAGGTAATACTAATCTGATTATTACGGTTGATCACGGTCGTGGAAATTCAGCACAGTCATGGCAACACCATGCCAGTCCTAAGGCTGTTAAAGGCTATTTAAATGGATTAAATGAATATAAGGACGGCATACCAGGCGCCGACCAGGTTTGGTTAGCAGCCATGGGGCCAAATGTTATAAGTTTAGGAGAAATGCAAAACACAGCGGATTTTTCCTTGGATCAAGTCGCTGCTACAGCTATAGATTTGCTTGATCTTGAATATAAAGATTTTGCTACTGATATTGGGTTGCCTTTGCCTATTGTAATAAAAGCTAAATAATCATGAAATACCAATCTCTTTGTTGTTGTTTTGCGTTTTGATCTTTAGGAACAGCGGCTTTCGCAGAGTCTGTGGGATATTCACTGCTGAGAGTTTCCCGTTTAACCCGAAAATGGCTCAAGCGTTATATGAAATGAGAGTGTTATGAAGTCGACAAGACCGCTATTAACCGTGAGTATTAAATATATGTCTGGTACTACAGTTATGTAGCAAATAATTGAGTGGTAAGATCTAACTGACAAACCCTAGTCAGCAAAGGTAGACTTCAAAGTCACTATCGTTGTTTGGAATCGCCCATGAGGATTTTTTTGTTTGGTTTTGTTTTTTTGTTATTGAATACGTTCACCGCTCAAGCTAATAACAATTTTGCAGAAATGACTATTGCTGGTTCACAGATACGGCTTTTGCAATCTGAAATCGTTAATCAAGAATACCAATTATTAATTAAGTTGCCTGATGGTTATGGGCAGTCAGATAAAACTTACCCTGTTATCTATTTTCTCGATGCCCAGTGGGATTTTCCTTTGATGATCTCAACTTACGGACAATCTTATTATGATGGTTTTATTCCAGAAGCTATTTTAGTGGGGATCCAATGGGGTGGTGAAAACCCTGACCCGAATGTATTGCGAGAACGTGACTTCACCCCAAGCCCAATGGTTGAAGTCAGTAATTCTGGTGGCGCGGCTAATTTTTTGCAATTCATCAAACAAGAGCTGCTCCCCTTTGTAGGCCGTGAATACCGCACCAATAACAATAGAGTTTTAATGGGCAGCTCATATGGTGGCTTATTTACCTTATATGCACTATTTAATGAACCTAATTTATTTAATGGTTACATTCCCACATCTTCAGCATCTGCTTGGGACAACAAGCTGCTTTTTACTTACGCTAAGGTGTTTACCGAAAAGAAACTGACTCGACCCATCAGACTTTATTCAGCCATAGGCGAGTTTGATGGTTTAATGCCAGCCTTTGATGACTTATCTGAATTTTTTGAAAAGCATAATTTCAAAGACCTGTCTTTTAAGTTCGAACGGCTACCAGGTTTAGGTCACGCCAGTCTTAAAAGCGCTGGCAATACTTGGGGATTACATTATGTGTTTGCTAAACCCAAGTTGAATTTGAGCGAGCAACACCTGATGAAGTTTGTTGGGCAGTACCGAAGCAATACATCTAACTCCCTAGTCAATGTGTCGCTTGAACATGGGCAACTAAACCTTCAAATTGCCACTAAAAAGCATCCACTTTTGGCTAGTGCAGAGCACAGCTTTTATCAACAAGGTGAATTGTTGGAGGCTACTTTTGACTCTGCTGTTAGGCCAAAAACATTGACAGTTAATCGTTTTATGAGTGTTGAGAATTTTTCACGAATAGGGAAATAGCCGGCAGAGCTTCGGTTAGTACATGGTTGCTATAACTATTGCACAAATCGTTGATGCTCAGGAATTTTTAATATGCAAAATAAGTTATCTATTCGTTCGTATAATCGTGATCGTAGAAGTCATTCTCATGACTTCTATCAGCTAGTGCTGCCTCTTAAAGGGGTTATTAATATCGACGTAGCAAAATTTAGTGGCAAAGTGGCACCCGGTGAATGTGTGTGGATCAATAAGCACCAGATGCATCACTTTACTGCCAATAGTGAGGCGCGTTTTGTGGTGGCTGATATGGAGTTTTTACCACCAAACCTAACGGACTCTGGTCAGCTGGTGTTTGCTATTAACCTGCCACTGATAAGTTACCTTGAATTTATAGAACAACAACTGGGGTATCAAATTAATCCTGTTATGGAGCGCGCTATGTTCCATACCTTTCTATTGTTATTGGCAGAACAACAGTTATTACCGCGTCTAGATAAACGTATTGGTGCGGTGTTGGTGTTTCTTGAGCACAGGCTAGCAGAAAATATTACTATCTCAGATTTAGCGCAAATAGCTTGCTTGAGTGAGACACAGTTTAAAAAAGTGTTTCGAGAGCAAATAGGGCAAACTGCCATACAATATGTCACCCAAAAAAGAATGGAAAAAGCCAAGGCACTGTTACAACACACCGACTATTCAATACAAATGATTGCAGAACATGTGGGCTATACCGATATCTCTGCGTTTAGTCGACGTTTCTCCACTCATTTTGGCTTAACGCCTACTCAGTTTTGTCATTAATTTACGGCTTTTGAAACTATAAAAGCGTCCTATCTGCATAATGTTTAAACATTTATAGTTTAGTATATTTAGCATCATTTTAAGTCGCTAGATATTATTCAGTGTTAGATAAATTTAACCACCATAAAGGCATAATATTAATTTTAGTGGCTAGCCTGTTTTGGGGGACAACCGGCACAGTGGCTAGCTTTGCGCCCGATGTCAGTCCATTGGCTATTGGTGCTTTTGCAATGGGGTTTGGTGGGGTGTTTCTAGTGTTAAACTCTCTTAAAGAGTTATCTATAGACTGGCGGCTTTTGAGAGGCAGTGCCAAGGTGTTTGTTTTTGGTGGACTGTCTGTGGCCTTGTATCCCTTGGCTTTTTACACTTCTATGCGTTTGTCTGGTGTGGCTATTGGTACTGTTATTTCCCTTGCTAGTGCGCCTTTTTTTGCGGCACTCATAGAGCGCCTGATCAGCAATAAGCTGGTTTCTTTAAAGTGGATGCTTAGTTTTGCAATTGGGATCTTAGGGATCGTGCTTCTAACTTTGGGCAAGGTTCAAGAGCCTCTCACTAATAACACCGCTATTGAACAATATGCAGGGATCTTGTTGGGGCTAGTAGCTGGTTTGACTTACGCTATTTATTCTTGGTCGGCAAGGAATATGATTAACCGAGGTGTCAATGCAAAATCAGCTATGGCGGGCATGTTTGGTTTTGCCGCAATCATACTATTACCTTCATTAGCCTTTACTGGCGGTCACTTATTTTCTTCTGCTAATAATGCTTCTGTGGCTATTTATATGGCACTAGTGCCTATGTTTCTTGGGTACTTAATGTTTGGTTATGGTTTAAAGCAAGTAGAGGCGAGTACTGCAACTTTGTTAACCATGTTAGAGCCCATAGTGGCGACAATTTTGGCTGTGGTTGTTTTAGGCGAAGGGTTTATGTTTGTTGGGTGGATAGGGATGGGGTTAATCTTAGTTTGTTTATTACTGCAAACCTTAAAACTGCCTAAATTTAGATTTAATCAATTAAGGGGGATACCAATCCCAATAAAGAAATGACGTCCGAGTGAACCCTTCTTTAGTGGTATAAAAATGCAAATACCATCATATCCAATACATGATCTCCTAGTTGGATTGTAAAGTTTATGTATAGGCTAAAATTTCCCCTCAAAAAAACGTTATGCTCCATTTAAAGTTGTTTGTTTCAGAACTGCTGTGGGTAATTCGGTGCTAGTTTGGACCTATACAACCCACAATGCCAACTGCTACTAGCCATTTTACATTTAGAGTTTTAGACCTTGATTTTCAATCACATCTTATTCATCTTGGAATTCCATCATGCTGCTGCGTTTTAATTTAATAATCCTACTTTTATCATTATGGTTAACCGCTTGTTCTAGTAAACCAGAGTTCGATAAAGCAGCGCGTAATCAATTCAGCACTGAGATCCATTCCGATGGTTCAAAGCGTTTTGTATTGTCTATGGCATATCCAACCGACAAACCTAAAGGTGGTCGAGGTGGAAACAAACGCTCTGGTAAAAAAGGTGAGGGTGGCGAACGTTCAGGCAAAGGTAAGGGAGGCCGCGGGCAATCAGGTAAAAAACGAGATGATAAGCAAGAGAGTTTACCGCAAAACAGTGAGTACATTTCAGACGATGAAAAACGCGAGGCTATTATTAGATTGTTAGACGAAAAAATAGCTGAAACTGGTTATTGTAGAGCTGGATATATTGAATTGAATTTTTCGCAAATGCCTGATAATACTGAAATAACAGGAGAGTGTGTTGAAAGCGCTTCAGACCAAGATAAGCAACGCTGGGACTAATGATTTAGCATGGTACTTTGTGCTGCAATCATCAGGCAATAATGTGCAGTATCTCAGGCTTGAATAAAGAAAATGATAATACTAGGAGCTTGGCTTTGGATCCTGCGTTGTTTGTGCCTGCTTTTAACAAGTTCTTAAGTAAAAGCTTTTGATAATTTGAATTTACATCGGTTAGAAGCCAATATTCAACCTGACAACATTGCGTCGATAAAGCTTGTTGCAAATAACGGATTTATAAAAGAAGGGTTTTCACGTAATTATTTGAAAGTGGGCGGGGTAGAATGGAAAGATCATGAACGTTGGGCATCGGTAAACGCAAATTGGTCAGAAAAAGTTGATAACATCTGACGATTGAACATTTTGCAGAAGTCGCTAATTTTAAGGTACATAACCAATGAGCAAACTAACGAAGATTATTTGTATAAGCTTAATACTTTTAACCGGGTGTACATCCATTCCACCTGACTTGGGAGTTAACAATGGACAACTGACGCCATGCCCTGAAAAACCGAATTGTGTTAGCAGTTTAGCGACAGATAAAAGCCAATATGTTGAACCTATTTTGTATACTGGCACGTCATTACAAATTAAAAACGATTTATTGAAAATACTGAGTGAATCGCAAAATGCCAAGGCCACTGTAATTGAAGATAGTTATATTCGCGCTGAGTTCACGTCTTCAGTATTTGGTTTTGTTGATGACGTAGAATTTTATTTTCCAGATACAAAATCAGCCAATACCAACATTCAAGTGCGCTCAGCGTCTAGAATTGGTTATTCAGACTTTAGTGCAAATCGAAAACGTATTGAACAGATCCGCAGTCAATTTAACGAACTTAATACAGAAAAGTAATTTATAACTCTGGCTCCATACATTAATTTTCTGCCAGTTTTTATGTGAGCTTTCAAAAAACCTGCTTAGAAACTAAAAAAGCAGGCTCTCTTACAAAGAAGAGAGCCTGCTTTTGCTAATAATACAACTACTGTTAATCGTTGCTATGCAAACTGGCGTTTAAACCGCCCCATTTAGATGAGTCTGCAACTACAGCTTCAACCACACCTGTTTGGCTGTTACGGCGGAACAATAAGCCATTCATACCCGATAATTGACGAGCAGCGACTACTTTGCCATCTGGGGTAGTGATCTTAGTACCAGCTGTTACATACAAGCCTGCTTCAACAATACAGTCATCACCCAAAGAAATTCCAATACCCGCATTGGCGCCTACCATGCTGTTTTTACCTATAGCATTGATAGACTTACCACCACCGGACAAAGTACCCATAGTAGAAGCGCCACCACCAATGTCTGAACCATCACCCACTACCACACCTTGTGAAATACGCCCTTCAACCATTGAGCTACCCAAAGTACCAGCGTTGAAGTTAACAAAACCTTCGTGCATCACAGTGGTGCCAGATGCTAGATGAGCCCCCATACGTACACGATCAGCATCACCAATACGTACACCTTCTGGGATAACGTAATCGGTCATTTTTGGAAATTTGTCGATAGAAGTGACAGCTAAATGATGATCTTCAGTGGCAATCAATTCTCTTAATTCTTCCACCTTATTGGGTAAAACTGGACCAGCTGAAGTCCAAGCGACATTAGTTAATAAACCAAACACGCCTTCAAGATTGATTTGATTGGGTAGCACCGCACATTCTGATAATAAGTGCAGACGTAAATAAGCGTCTTCAGCAGATTTTGGTGTTGCGTCTATATCCAGACTAATTTCCACAAACTCGCCTTTAATCAAGCCAACTTTGCTAGCTAAGCAGTTACGCTCAATGTGTTTATTACTTCGGGGAAACCATACATCTAAGGTCTTGCCACTTTCGACATCAATATATCGGTGACCATTGCGGGTAATTGTCATTATTAGGTCCTAAATAGGGATTTTGAGTATGCACAGATTATCGCGTGAATTACGCTAAATCGCAGCCAGTATTTGTTTATAGGTTATGCCAAATTTCCTAGTTACAATGAGATATCTGGTTTAACGTGGGGATTGCCGAGCTCTATGACTTGTTGGTTAATTGGGAAGTCATGTAAGTCTAACTCTATACCTCTACTATTTGGGTTAGCGCCGGCTTTATCAAAGAAGCAAAAAGTGAGTATTTGACTGAATGTATTGCTGTGCCATAAATAACAACGGTCAAACCCACTATGCATGAGGGCATAATCTTGTTCGCCCTTTACCCATTTACTACTTCTAGAGACATTACGCTTTTTGAAATATTCTAGTGCTAAAGGGTGTAACTTATTGTGAACTTGCAGCCCTTTAACAAATTGATCTAATCCTATTTCTCCATCTTTTTGTCCACTGTAATCATAAGCCTGTTCCATGGTCATTGGTGCACCAAACTTTTTAACTGCGGCGCTCAGACTTTGTTCGCGTATTGGCACTATGCTCAAATAGGCATCTTGTAAAAAGTACGTGGCAGTGACTTGTTGGATAAAACCATTGTACTTATCGAAGTACAACTCTACTTTTTGCTCTAGGCGAGTACCTTCATAAGGCTGATAAAAACTAAATTTTATTTTGTCGCTGCGAGTACCACCACGAATTCGTCCTAACTTACCACCTTGAGCCGCCAATTGTATTGCTTGCTGCAATACGTTATCTCCGATTTTTACTCCTTTAATTGAGAGTAAAGTATCAGTTGGTTGATTGGCATTATGCATAGTTAAAGTGTTTGATTTATCAAAGCGCTCAAGACCGCGTAATGTTTCAAAAGGGTGAGATTGAGCCCATACTGAGTTTGTTGCCAAGGCTGTTAGCAAACAACTTATTAACGCTAAACGTTTAGCCACTTTTCTTGACTCCTGCTTGTTCAAATATTGTAATTTTATCATACCATCCTGTATTAAATAATGATTAAGTCTACGCTATTCGCGCGAATGAAACATGAATACGTAAGCCCTTACATTTTTTACACTTTTAGTACGGTTTATTTTGCTAATGTATACCATGTATCTTAAATCTATTTGGAGTTACGTTACTTAATGAGTCATTTTTTTCGTCACACTTTTTTGTCTGTAAGCATAGTACTGTTGAGTTTCAGTTTACTGGCATTTTCGGTAAATGCTAAATACACAGAAATTTTCACGCCGCAGCAGATTGACCTTAATTTTAACGTTAATCAACCGGTATTAATTGCGGATCTTTTGCCTCAAGCCGGCAAAGAGCTAGTGGTGGTTGGTGTTGATGACAAGCAGCAACGGTTTCTAGCCATTTATTTTTTCGATCCCCAAAGTAAAACTTATATTGAACAAGACAAGATAAAAATTGCCAACAATGTTTTTGCCTATGATGTGGGTGAACCTCAACAGAGTGGTTTACAAAGTTTGTACCTTTTAGACAAAACAATGGTGCATCGATATGTGTCAGCCCATTTATCACATAAAGCGGTTTGGGTGCAGGCTGAGTTGGTTTCGTCAATGTATCTTGGCGAGCAGGCCGATTCATTAAGAAAAATGGACTTTATTCAAGATGTAAATAACGACGGCCTTGATGACATTATATTGCCGCACTTTGAACAGTTGAATTTATGGTTGTCCGATTGTTGTGGCGCGCGGCATTTTCAACAATTACCTATTGCTGCGCGGATTGAAATGGACAAAAGCAGCGTTAGTTATGACGACCAAGAACTATATTTTCAAGATATGAATGCTAATGGGAAAACCGACTTAGTGATAGTAGATCAAGGTCAACTGAGTGTTTTTTTGCAAAATGAAAATATGCAGTTTTCAGTTACACCTACAAAGATAAACATTAATAAATCCATTTATGCTTTGGATTGGTGGGATATCAAAGGTGTAAATGGACAGGGAATGGATCAAAGTAATATACAACACCGAGTCGTAAGAAAAATCGATGATTTTAACGATGATGGTATCCCAGATATAGCCGTACAGTTTACTAAAAGTTCTGGTGTATTAGATAAAATTATCGATTTTGAATTTTTTTATGGTGCCCTAAACGAAGGGAAACTGAGCTATTCCGAAAAGGCTAATACTAGCATCACCTCTGAAGAAACCTTGTCGGACCTAACTTTTTTAGACAGAGATATGGACGGTAAACAAGAGGTACTAGTGTCGTCATTTGATATTGGAATTTCTCAGATAATAGGGGCATTGTTATCCGGCAGTATCGATCAAGATGTGTTAGTTTTTTCTATGGATGAAAATCATCAATTTGCTAAAGAGCCTCTTGTTAGTCAGGAAGTGGAAATGACCTTTAGCCTGTCATCAGGTACTCAGGGTCAACCTTTAGTTAAAATGATTGACGTCAATGGCGATGGCGTTAAAGATATAGTGTATTCAGATGGCGAGGATTTGATTCGAGCTTTGTTAGCCACACCTAATCAGAAAAAACCTTACTCCAAAAACTCACTACGGCAGAAAATTTCAATGCCTAAAAATCCCTTTAATGCGGCTACTGAAGATCTCAATGGAGACAATAAAACAGACATAGTATTACATTATGGTCGCGCAGATAGCCCTGAACTTTTAAAGCGTGTGGTTGTGTTAATGGCGAATTAAACGCCAAACTTCACGGATAATGCTCGTACTTAGTACCAGCATTATCTTTTTGAAACAACACTAGTTCATCATATCTGACGCGGTAGATAGTTCAGTTAACATACGTTCAAAGGCTTGCCACTTTCCTGCCTCATCTTTACTTTGTTTAGATATATAAGCTGAGACTATGTCTTTGCCTAAATTATAATTCAGTACGTAAGCGCGATATTGCTCAATAAATCTTACACTTTGTTCAGCTCTTTGTTGCGACACTAAAGAATACTTACGGCGTTGTTCAATGGCTTGTTCTCGGCTAATTTCAGCATTGAGATAAAGCTGAGCTGTAGCGGTAATGGCGTGAGATAATTGCGCTGTTAATTTGTTGAGTTGCTCCAATGTTTCTGCTGTAGCAGGATCTAAACCCGCAATAGGAAATAAAACATCTCGTTCAAAGATCACTTTTTGATCCTCAGGAAAAGCTAAATCAACCCCATAATTGGCGCTACCTTCAGCAATCAATGCATAAGGACTAAATAACGGGAAAATAGAGTATTCAACCCAGCCATTTTTGCTGAGCAAATTATTTTCAATTAATACATTCCACACGTGGTGACCAGGGTAACCTTCATGGCATCCTAGACCAATGGCGCGATCGATTTGCATGGGGAAGTCTTGATTAATTTGCATCAAACTTTTGTTATCGCCTTGGTACCAGTTATATCCAGACCAACTTTTGCCTGTGACGTATTCCAATTCAAATCTTTCATTATTGGGTAGAGAGATGTAATTATCTGAGCGCTTTTTACATTCAGCAATGGCTAGGTTCACCACATCACTCACTTTTTCTTCAGCTATTGCAAAACGACTTCTAAATGTATCGACTCGCTCAGCTAAATCACCCTCGCCTGGAACAAGTTTGTCTATTTCATTTAAAGCCTGGTCAAATTTTGTGAAGTCATATTGAGGAATGTTAGCGTCGTAAATAAGTCGCGCTTCTTCAGTAAAAGTAAATGATTCGCCGACTAACATCCGTGCTCGCACATCCATAGCCCGAACATTGCGAAATAGCGCTTTGTGGCGCAATTTTAGGTCTGGTTTAGCTACTTCTAGGTTTTCTAATTTTTGCAGAAGTTGACTAATATCACTCGCCAACTGTTGTTTGGAACGTAATTGAGCCTTTGCCTGTTTTTTCCACTCATCTGGGCCAAGGTAGGCATCAACATAATCTTTATCATATTCGCCTAGTTCCAGTCCAAGCTTTACATATTGCTCAGCGGCTTGATTTAGCACATTAGAGGCGTCTGATTGTTGTTTCGATACTTCAGCACAGCTGGAGAGAAGTGCTACTAGGCTGAAAAGTAAAGTGATAGTCAATTGTCGAAATTGTGCGGTTATCATAGATAATTCTGCTTCAATATTTATGTATCGACTGTACCTCAATCATCACTCGTTTTCTCGCCGTTTTCTCTATTATTTCTACTGAAATGACCCTGAGGTAGTTATTTGTCTTTATGATTACAGCTGACAATAATAGCGGGCGTTGCCTTCTATCTATACCTGTTTGGTCTAAGCATCATTTATTTGTTTTTCAGACATTCTTACGCTGTGGTAAAATTTGTAGGTACTTAGATATCATTATGTTGAATAAACTTGATATCATACTAGTCGTTTTTTTAGGGGTTCAAATCTAGCTGATTTGAACAACATGATAATTGAACCAACAGCAAGAACTGTTGGCCTTAGGTTTTAATGAAAATACCAAAAAGATTACAACCACTCGTAGATGATGGTCTGATAGATGATGTGCTTTATCAGCTTATGAGTGGCAAAGAAGCCACAGTGTATGCTGTGCAGTGCGGCACTGAAGTACGTTGTGCCAAAGTGTATAAAGAGGCAATGAAACGTAGTTTTAAAAAGGCTGCGCAATATCAGGAAGGACGTAAAGTACGTAATACTCGTCGTGCCCGTGCTATGGAAAAAGGCTCAAAGTTTGGTCGTAAGCAACAAGAAGATGCCTGGCAAAATACTGAAGTCGACGCTTTATTCAAATTAGCCAAAGCTGGGGTCAGAGTACCTGAGCCTTACGGTTGTTATGAAGGTGTGTTACTGATGGAATTGGTCACCGATGACAATGGCGAAGTGGCGCCAAGACTCAACGATGTATCTATGTCTGCAGAGCAAGCAATTGAAGACCATGCATTGGTGATGATTTATGTGATGCGTATGTTATGTGTGGGTTTGATACACGGTGATTTATCTGAATTTAATGTGTTGGTTGACGACTATGGCCCTGTCATTATTGATTTACCTCAAGTAGTAGATGCCGCAGCGAATAACAATGCTTTCAGCATGTTACAGCGTGATGTACGCAATATGAGTGAATATTACGGCCAATATGCCCCAGAACTGACGAAAACTTTTTATGCTGAAGAAATGTGGACTTTGTTTGAAGCGGGTGAACTAACAGTTGATACCGAATTAACAGGTCACTATGATCTACCTGAAGATGACGCAGACGTAGACTCAGTATTAGAAGAAATCAAAGCGGCATTCGCCGAAGAGCAAGAACGCCAAGAAAGAGTAAAAGAAGCCAACGAACCGCTTTAATTAGTAGATTACAGCCACTGAGGATATCCAAGATATTACACGTCATTCCCGCGAAGGCGGGAACCTATTAATAGCTACCGTAACCTCACTTAAGATCTTATAAGAACACCATAACAAAGTTAAATTCTCACTAATTTTTTAAGATGATGAAAACAAGATTCTTTAGCGATTTCTCAGTTTTTGTAGGGGGTTCCCGCTTTCGCGGGAATGACGTGGAGTTCGGGGATGAAGGTCTTGTTAAGTGGTTAATCGCGGTTGCGACCCAACTTATCGTGGCTACTAACCCAGTGGCCGCCGATAACCGCACATCCCAAGGAAATGTCTCCAGCCAAAACTGTGGCAGCGACAATTTCCGTCAGTTTGTTAGCCTTGCCTTGACCATAACAACCCAATAATTCTAGACATTCTTTTTGGGTGGGAAGTCCTGTTCCACCGCCGTATGTCGCCACGATCAAAGAGGGTAGGGTCACCGACATATAGATGTCGCCATTGTCTAATAATTCATGGGCTAAAATGCCTGCATGAGATTCCACCACGTTAGCTTCGTCTTGGCCTGTGGCAATAAACATTGAGGCAATGCCATTGGCAGAGTGGGGGCCATTGTAGGCAGCACCTGCCATCATGGCCCCGGTATTTGCTAATACAGTCGCCCGCGCCAGTGTTTTAGTATCCACCTTCATTATTTTTTTCAGTACGGATTTTTTAAGTACCACTTCAGCAATCACACGTTTGCCGCGGGAATGTAACATGTTCAGATGAGAGTGTTTTTTATCGGTGTCCATATTGCCCGATAATAAATATTCGCATTTGTGGGGATAGTTTGCACAGATCCACTCACAAGCTGCCAGCGTAGCTTTACCGACCATGTTCTGCCCTGCTGCATCACCTGTTGTATAGTTGAACCTCAGATACTTGGTTTTCGATACTGACCATTGTTGAATATGCTCTAACTGGCCTATGCGGGTGGTGGCTTCAGCCGCGGTTTTTATTTCATCAAAATGTGCAGTGATCCAATGACCAAAGTCTCTGGCCTCTCGCGCATCGGCAAATATAAAAGCTGGCGCCCTTTGCATAAATTGCTCTACAACTGTGGTTTTTACGCCACCACACTCGTTTATAACTCGCATTCCTCGGCTGTAACTTGCAACCAAAGTACCCTCGGTGGTCGCAAGTGGGACATAAAATAATCCCTGGGCATGTTCGCCGTTTACTTGAATTGGCCCTGCTATGCCTACCGGCAACTGCACTACACCTATAAAGTTCTCCACATTACCAGGCAGCAGACTTGGATCCACTGAATAGTGTCCGGTGTTGTTTAATGTGGCACCGGTTTTTTCGGTTAAAAACTGCCGTCTTTTTTCGGCCCATTCATTGCTATGATCATTCATAGTGTTACGGGGGATACGGTTAGGATCACTCATTGTCATAATTCCTTAAGTAAAAAACGTTTCCTTTACACAGATCTAAATACATTAGGCTTGTGGGTCAGTATTTAATGAAAGCGGTGTCGGAGTAAAACATAAATGCAGTAGTGAGTATGCATGACTGAGGCCAAACTGTAAGCCGTTATTATTTGGCTTTTTTTGTCTAGCTTAATCATATCTGATTAAAAAACTGCACCAGAATATTTCGTCCTTGCACTACTATGTGACGCAATGTAAATGGGTATTAATAGTGGCTTGTTATAAATTATGAGGCAGTCATATTAAATTTAAATGACACTCTTATTTTTGGGCTAAAGTCATTTTTCCTTAGAAAAAAATAGCTAAACGGCGGGGCTCCCACAAACCAGCCTGTTATCACTAGTTTGAAAGGTTACATTGATAGGTCGGTTCAATAGGCCTGCAATCTAAATGATATCACTTAATAAACATCACAGACCGACGTTGGTCTATTTTGAAGTCAAATTCTCGTAGAAAATTCATGCCTAATAAACCATCGGCATTTTCTATGCTTTGCATGGGTAATATCACCACAGGTAAGTTTTCTACAGTGACATGGTTGATGGTTAATTCTTTAAATTGATACATTTTCGCCATAATGTTGCCACCTGCTGTACCAATATTAAAACTTCCTAGGTAGTTGCCTTGGTATCTGCTGCTTAAACTATCAAAATACTGCTCTGATATTGCAGTTACCGATGCGCCAGTATCAATTAATAATGCCACCCGATTATTGCTTAGTTGTGCTTCGACAACATAATGATTACCAAATTTTTTAAGTGGAACAGCTGGCCCTAGATTGGCTGTTACTTTATCTATTTCGAACTCATCCTCACCACTGTTAAGAGGGGCTTGTTGACGTGCCACTAGGATATCCCTAATGCTTTGGGCATCAGGGTCGTCAGACGCTAGAGAAGCCAGCACATTTTCCATCAGTCCTTCTTGAAAAAGCTCTGCGTACGCCTGCGCCAGTGACAATATATATAATCTGTTACTAGGTTCAAGTTGCAATAGCGGCTCGACAAACATGGCCAAAATATCCCAAGAATAGTTACGTTTTAGTTGCTCAATGGTGTTATTGCTCAAGCGTTCTATTTGTCGTTCAATTTCTTCTTGCTGAACTGCTGTCATTGGGTTTCTTAATAAAACGTAATAGTGGGCTATGGCATCACTTAAAAGAGAGGTTTCCACTTTTAGCTTTGCTTCTAACAGCAAAAAATCCATGTCTTGTGGGTATTGCTTCAAATATTCTTGTAAAAACTCACCTAAAGTTACTAAGTTTTTCTGTTGCAACCACAAATTTGCTTTAGCTAGTAGTTCAGATCTGTTTGTTATGGATTGGTTTTGGGCTTTGTTTTTACTGTTATAGTCTGAATATAAAGTGTCTGTTGTTTGCTCTAATTGGTCAGCAGACTCTTCGGCAAATGACCCGTTTAATAGTGGTTCGGATACACTCGTTTTTGAAGGTTTGTTATTTTGATTTTCAGAGTGCCCGAATAGATCTTGCTGCGACGGGGCTAACAATAAATAGAGGTTTAGTGCTAAAGAAACACTAAGTAACAGCAATAATGCGCCTATCCATTTACTCATATTATTTTAATCAAATTTAATGGGGGGATAAGGTGGCCGGGCCATAAACATTGGAAAATTCTTTCGGCATACGTTTGGGTTTACCTGTAGATAAAGCAATACACACAAATTCTGTTCGTGCTGTTAATAACGTCTGTTGATCGCCGCGGCGAATAAACTGAAATTGCCGAGCTAGTTTTAGTTTGTTGTCGCACTCTACAATCCAAGTAGCGCAATCAATCAGGTCATTAACATGAGCTGCAGCTAAATAATTAATATTATGGCGACTAATTGCCATGCCTCTATCTAAAGCCTGATATTGCTCAATCGTTAACCCCAAATGATTGGAGTGTGCCCATGAGGTGACTTCTAACTGACTAACGTAAGCGACATTATTTGCATGTTGATAATGGTCTATCTGTTCGGGTAAGACCTGCCAACTGCATAAATACGGATTAGGAAACATCCAAGACATTTAATAATCAAACATTTGGTAGTGGGTTAGGTAAGTTGGGGTTAGCGAGTTGCTGCATAATTTGTTGTTCTTTATTGACTACAGGAGTAATGAATTCTTCTACATTACCGAGGTTTTTGAAAGATTTAAAACCTTTTTCAAGAAACTCATGTAAGGCTAATACTCCTGCCATTTTTGCCGGTTTTCGGGAAATAAACAATAAAGTAGAAATACCCTTCATTTTGACTACATCAGCCAAGTCGTTACCCAATATCCGGATATAGTCGATTTGTTGTTGTCTGGTGGCAAGGTTGTTACAGCTGATATAAGCCTTGGCATAAGTATCTCGATTTATCGTGGTATCTATTAAATTTTTGGCTAAATCAAAATCTAATTCAAAAGATAAAGTATTTAAGTGCAACGCCGAGGCTAATGAATGCAGTGCGCTTTCAGGTAGAAATTTCGACATCTTTGGCACAATACGCGCAATGTCTTGATCGCGCTGACTAAAATCATTGGGTCCATAAAGTTCGTTAATAAAAAATTCAACCGCAGGTTTGAAACGTTTTTGTTGATACATTTGCTGATGAGTGGCCAACAAACGTTTGCACTGCCAAGCCTGCACCGCTCGTATTGTCGGCATTAAGCCAGCCTTGTCTGCAATTTCTTGCATGGTGCTGATACCGTGTAAATGTCGAATAATTTGTTTGGTGCTGTCGATCATATTTTTAAGCTTACACTGCCAAATTGGTTGGCAATTATCCATCCAGGGTTAATGTTTCCATTTTTGTTCTGTGTTGCATTAATGTGTGCACAAAATAGGAACGTTCGAAGCAAAAAACTTACACTGTATGATAGCTAAAGTTATTTTTTATAGCTTGGCTCAATTTTTGAGCGAAAACAATAGCTAAGCCCAAACACATAGACAAAATGTTGGGGTAATTTAGGACTAAAGCTGCACCTGAAGACTTTTTATGTATAAAATGCCGCCCTTATGAATGCAAACTCCAACCTAGCCTTTGAACAAACATTTTCCTCGTTGTCAGCAGCTGAGACAAGTGTGCACAACTATCAAGATTTGATTGTATTGTTCAACGCAACTTTTACCGACACTGAAAATACAGTTTTGGTTAAAGGAGGCGATGAGCCTATCTATATTCCTGCTAACAGCAACCACCAAAATCACCGGATTGTGTTCGCCCATGGCTACTTTGCCAGTGCACTGCATGAAATATCTCATTGGTGTATTGCTGGTAAACAAAGACGATTGTTAGAAGATTATGGTTATTGGTATTGCCCTGATGGCAGAGATGTTCAACAACAGGCTGAGTTTGAAAAGGTAGAAGTAAAACCCCAAGCTATCGAATGGGCTTTTTCATGTGCGTCAGGCAAATCCTTTAGGGTGAGTACCGATAATTTAAATGGTGCCCCAGTGGATCTTCAGGGTTTTCAAGAAGCAGTAAAACAACAAGTATTGTTTTACCTCGAACATGGCTTTCCACCTCGTGCCACTGAGTTTATTGATGTGTTACTAGGGTTTTATGAAACCAAAAATCTAGATAAGGAAATGTTCGATGTTGCATCAACCTAAACTTATACCTAAGCCTAGTCGATTGTTTAAGTTAGGTTTGTTAGTTAATCCTTACGCTGGCATTGGTGGCGCACTGGCTCTTAAGGGGAGTGATGGTGTTGAAATCCGCGAAAAAGCCTTAGCCATGGGAGCAGAAAAAAAAGCTCTAGATAAAACTCGTATAGCCCTCGAACATATAGTGTCTATCAAAGATCAAGTGCAGCTGTATGTTGCATCAGGTGATATGGGTGAAGTCTTAGCTAAGGAAATGGGATTTAGTTATAGTCTGGTGTATCTGCCAACAAACACACAAACAGAAAGTCAAGATTCAGAGGCCACTGCGCAAGCATTGCTTGCTCAACAGGTCGACTTAATTCTCTTTGCTGGTGGTGATGGCACTGCCCGTAATGTCTGTCATGTGGTTGGCAGCTCAGTGCCTGTTTTGGGCGTGCCTGCGGGCTGTAAAATTCACTCCGCTGTTTATGCTATTACGCCCGCGGCAGCAGGTAGAGTGTTAAAACAAGTGATAAATGGTGAAATTGTTAGTGTTAGTGACGCACAAGTCATGGACATTGATGAAGCTTTGTTTAGGCAAGGTAAGGTTAATGCCCGTCAATTCGGTGAAATGCAAGTGCCTACTGAACTGAGATACATTCAAGCCGTTAAAATGGGCGGTAAAGAGTCGGATGAATTAGTCTTGGCAGATATAGCTGCACATATTATTGAAATCATCGAGGATAACCCTGAACAGATATTTGTAATGGGCTCAGGCTCTACTGTTGATTTTATCATGCAAGAACTAGGCATCAAAAATACCTTGTTAGGTGTCGATGTGATCCAAAATAAACAACTGATTGCCAGTGATGTAACCGCTAAAGAGTTATTGGCACTGACCACCAATAAAAGCTGCAAGTTGGTGCTGACGTTAATTGGTGGACAAGGGCATATAATAGGCCGCGGCAATCAGCAACTCAGCGCTGATTTTCTAAAGAAACTAGGTAAAGATAATATTTTGTTAGTCGCCACTAAAACTAAAATCAGTCATTTGTCTGGTCGCGCTCTGATTGTAGATTCTGGCGATCTAACTGTAGATCAGCAATTGTCAGGATTAATCAGCATTATCACCGGTTACCATGACCAAGTGTTATACCCCATAGCCAATTTACAATCCAAGGATCCAGTTTGACATCATCTAATCAACAACCCAACGAACTCACATCTTTTATCCAAAAAACCGAAAAGTATTTAGATCAGGTAGTTGGACACGGAAATGATCAAGAATTATTTATTGCCAGCTATCTGCAGGGGCACTTTGCTGTAGCTGCGGGTAAAAGCCAAGTTTTGCATATGACACAAATAGAACAACTAGCTGAGCTAATGAATACAAGTTTAGTGGCGGCTTTTGATAATAATGAGTTAGCCGCTGATGATCAGCAACAAGTGTTAAGTTTATGGCAGAAGCTTCTCGCTAGTTAACTGGAATTGGGGCTAGTTCACCCAAAAAATATTAAGCTTCATTGCCTGAATAACGTAATGGGTAGCGTATTCCCCTCTGCATACATATAGCCGTTTAAGACATTGCCTTGTGAGCCAATAGTTAACTCAGCCTCAATTTGTAAACTCATTACAAATAAATAAGGTTCTACCCAGTTTAATAACACATTTGTGCCTTGAACAACGCCACTGCCGTTACCAACGTTGTTACCGTAACTGTCATATTCCTGTAAAAATACTTCATTGCCATTTTGCTCGAATACAAAAACATAAGTGCCCACTTGATTGGAATAGTTCCAGCGACCATTAATATTGCTGGTGATATTGTGTTGGGTATAATTATTTCCATTGATAGTTTCTGCAAAAGTGTCAGCTTGGTTGTTTTTTGCCCTAAGTGCCGCTAACTCTTGTTCGGCTAAGAGTTTTTGTTTTTCTTGATTAATGCGTAAATCATCAAGCTCTTTTTGGCGTTTTAATGCCTGAAGTTGCTTTTGGTGATCTTGCTCGGATAGATTGCCCACTAGTTTTGCGGCAGGTTTGGATCCATTGTTGAAATTAAACCCTCCAGTTGCCGCATATAAACCCGTCACTGCAATGATTAATGAGGTAATGGCGGTAATTACACCAGTAAAGGTTTGAAAAAACGACTTTTGGGGTTCGCTCATAACAAGTAGATCCATTATCAGAGGTGGTTTATCAGTATTCTCTGATTAAAAAGTATAGACCCAAGTTCGAAAACTGAAAATGTCTGCTGCAAATATCATCCCTGTCTGCGAATAAGCCCCCTGATCAAAAATCGATTGGGGTTTAAAGCATCTAACAACTGGTTGGCTAACGGCAATGGTTCGTCCAATATCTGGCTTACTAATATTTCGGCACAAAGCGGCGCAGTGGTTAACCCTCTAGAGCCTAAACCACAGAGCATAAATAAGTTAGTGTGGTTAATAGGTTGCGGGTAATGTTTGGCAGGCAAAGCTTTATACAAGTCGTGATATTGCTGTGTTTGTATATTGCTATCAGGTACGGCTCCCACCATAGGCAGATGATCAGGTGTGCTGCATCGTATTGCGGCTCGGCCCTTTGGTGTGGCTTGAATATCATGTATCCAGTCACATTTTGTCAGGGCTTGCTGGTGCATAGCTAGATTAGTTTGCTGTTCTGTTAATCGGTAATCGCAGTTTTTATCATCCTTAATATAGGTTGAACCCAAAGCGTGAGATCCTTGCCATGCTGGGGTTAAATAACCTTTATGGCATAACACTGTTGCTAGGTCGGCTAGCTGGTTTTGACTGTTAATGTTTTCTACTTGACCTCTGACTAAACGAAAAGGCAACTGCGACATCTGCTCACAGTCAGCGCTATCGCTACCCGTTGCCATGATCACAATATCAGCATCTGTGTGGCCACCATCTTGCCAATTAAGTTGCCAAGCGCCATTGAACCGCTCTAAAGACGTTAACTGTTTATTCGTTTCTACCTTTGAGTCTGCCGCTTTGACTAGCCCCGACACCAACTCGGGTAAGTTAATCCAGCCAGCTTGCGGAATATATAAACCCGGATAGGGTAAATCCAAGTTGGCCAGTGTGGTGGCTTGTTTTGCGTCAATCCAATGTATTAAAGATTCTGGCCATGTTTGGTTGTTGATCAATTTATGATAACGGCTGGCCACTTTGTCATTAAAGGCTAGCTGGATAGTGCCGCACCACTGATGGCTATAGTGAAAACCTCGATTGAGTAACTGTTTATAGAGCTTGCTAGCATAATTGAATGCCAAGGCATGAATTTGACTGGCATGTCCTGCTTCTGCATTAAGCTGCGGGTAAAAACCGCCTTGGGCATTACCTGAGGCCCCCTGGGCTAGAGCGTCGTCTTGGCAATAAAGTGTGGCTTGTAAACCTCTTTTACTTAGCGCGTAGGCACAATTTGCTCCCGCTAGACCACCACCAATAATGGCAATTTTTGGTGTTTTATTCATGGTGGCGGGTATACGAGTAAAATAGGGGAGGCGACTTAGGTTTTCTGAAGACTTATCAATTGACCCCGCTAACATATCCCGCTTGCGTCCATGGCCTGGTTGTTTTTCTACCGTAAACCCAGCTTCTCGTAGGCCACGTTTAACATGGCCTGCTGCGGTGAAAGTCGCAAAGTGACATTGATCTTTGGCAAGTAACGCCATGTTCTCAAATAAACTTTGGGTCCACATTTCAGGGTTTTTACTAGGCGCAAAGCCATCAAGAAACCAAGTGTCGACTAAACCTTGAGGTTTGTTTTCTATTTTAGGTAAAACATTGTGCACATCGCCTAACCACAAGTCTAAAATTACCTTGCCGCCAAGAAAGCTAAGGCGATGACATCCCTCCACTGGGATCGGGTATTGCTCAAGCAAAGGTTGCGAATATTGCTCTAACTGCGGGTACAGAGATAGCGCTTGAGCTAGATCTACATGGCTAATTGGAAATTTTTCGATAGAAATAAAATGTAATCTAAAAGCTGGATTACCAACTTGTTGCATAAACTTTTCGAAGTACAATATAGTGACTAAGACGTTGAGACCTGTACCAAATCCAGTTTCCGCGATTGTAAATAGTGGCTCTGAGTATTCTTTCCAACGTTCTAACAATTTATTGTTTTTAACAAACACGTGGGTAGTTTCATCAATGCCTTGGGCATCAGAAAAGTATAAATCTTCAAATTCCGTGGCATAAGGGGTGCCATTTTCATTGAATCGAATGTTTGCATTAGTAATAGTCAAATTTAAAAAGCTCTAAATTGTTGTGTTTGAAACCAAGGTGATTATACATATTCTTTTTCATTTCAATCGCAGTTATAATTTGCAAGCATAAGATTTTATATTTAAGCTAACACGTGTACGCTGAAAGCAGACCAGTTGGCTGAGTAAATTCATTAGAATATGGCAAATTTTTCCTGAAGGGTTAATCATGAGAAGAGCGGTAATTACTGGACTAGGTATAGTATCCAGTATTGGAAACAATAAAGATGAAGTCACAACCTCTCTAAGAGAAGGTCGTTCGGGTATTACTTTTTCGGAAGAATTTGAGCAAGCGGGTATGCGCAGCCAAATTTGGGGCAAAGTAGATTTAGATATTAAAGATCATATTGACCGTAAAATATTACGCTTTATGGGCGAAGCGGCAGGTTATGCTTATATCGCGATGCAACAAGCCATTGATGATTCTGGCTTGAGCGATGATATGGTGTCAAACGTAAGAACAGGTATTATTGCCGGTTCTGGCGGTGCATCATCAAAAAACCAAGTCGAAGCCATCGATATTTTGCGTGAAAAAGGCGTTAAACGTATTGGGCCATATATGGTCACCCGTTGTATGGGCAGCACAGTCTCAGCTTGCCTTGCCACACCGTTTAAAATAAAAGGTGTGAACTATTCAATTAGTTCTGCCTGTTCAACTAGCGCCCATTGTATTGGAAATGCCTTAGAACAAATTCAACTAGGCAAACAAGATATTGTTTTTGCTGGTGGTGGTGAAGAATTACATTACACCTTATCTGCTGAATTTGATGCTATGGGTGCCATGTCAACTAAGTACAACGACGATCCAACAAAAGCATCCCGTACCTATGATACTGATCGTGATGGATTTGTTGGTGCTGGCGGTGGTGGCATGGTGGTAGTTGAAGAGCTTGAACATGCTTTAGCTCGTGGTGCCAAAATTTATGCTGAAATTGTGGGTTATGGCGCTACGTCAGACGGCGCAGATATGGTGGCTCCATCTGGTGAAGGTGCGGTACGTTGTATGCAACAAGCGATGCAAGGTTTAGACAAACCAATCGATTATATCAATACTCACGGTACTTCTACCCCAGTAGGCGATGTAAAAGAGCTATGGGCAATTCGTGAAGTCTTTGGTGATACAACGCCACCACTTAGCGCAACTAAAGCCATGACAGGTCATGCGCTTGGAGCCGCAGGTGTTAATGAAGCCATTTACAGTATTTTGATGATGGAAAACGATTTTATCGCACCATCTATCAATATTGAAACTTTGGATGAACAAGCCAAAGGTATGGACGTGGTCACTTCCACTCGTGAGAGTAAATTAACCACTGTTATGTCAAATAGTTTCGGTTTTGGTGGCACCAACGCCACTTTGGTGATGCAAAAGTATCAAGGGTAACTAGTCACCCTAATCTTAGTATTCACAAAACCTATGTTTGATAACAATGCCGCTCACTAAAATGAGCGGCATTTTTTTTAGTTTGTTATCCCGAGTTTAGGTTTATTAGCCTTAAAAACGCCGCTTTGTTGTTTTTATAAGCAGTCAGAAGCATTTTAGTAAACTAAGCTTGCGTAGTTGCTCCATAGCCGCTATCTTGCCGCTCGAATCGGACGCGGGATGGAGCAGTCTGGTAGCTCGTCGGGCTCATAACCCGAAGGTCGTAGGTTCAAATCCTGCTCCCGCAACCAACCGATTCTCCAGAAATATCAATCATAAAGTCGCCTTCGGGCTCACTCTTATTATCCACGAAAGGTCGTAGGTTCAAATCCTGCTCCTACTAGCTATTTATTCAATTATCTCTTTCTGTCTGCAACTATCAAAAATGGCTTAAAAATTGCCCTATATATTCGATCCTAATGCATTCTAACTGGGTGTATTAATGTGCGTTTGCGTTTGTTTGCTAAAGGACTAAGGGATAAGTAGTCCTATCCATAGTCGTAAAAATGATGCCTGTTATTGAGGATTGTTAGGATCTTGGGCACGTATTTTCCATTGAGTAGGGCAAAACGGCAAAAAAGTGCCGTCTCTTTTTTAAGGACAAAAGATGATCAACAACATTCAATTTAGCGAAAAGTCACATAATCTACTCAGCCTTAGGCAACTCAGCAATGATGAGATACAACAATTCTCTGACATACTGAGCGAAGCCAAAAACCAGCAAGGTTCAGCAAAAGATACCTTACTCGCCATGACTGCCAATGAACTGGCGTTAGTGCAAAAAGCGAATTCGTTAGCACACAGCATAAACGTAACAAGCCTTTCTGAAGAAGGTGCCGCTAATCTGTTAAGTCAGCCAGACCACTCCGATAAGGTTGATTTAAATAATGATGGGATTGTAGAGGTTGGTGCCGCGAAAACGCTTATTTTTCCTCCCGTGAATGCTCCCGCACATGTTAAATCTGCCTGGGAAAGTGCCACTGCCGACATGAGTGAATCGGACAAAATGATGCTTGAATTAAGAATGCATATGGCCGTTTTTGGGGTTAACATCGAAGGAGTGGAAGGCAAACAAGCTCTCAGCCCAGACCAGCAATGGAGCGAGCAAGGCATTGAAAAATTATTCAAAGACCTAAGTGGTAATCTTGAATTTAGAGTCAATATGGAAGGATGGACAGACCATAATCTGATGTTAAAAGGTTTTTATGATCGTTTTGGATCTGCCCTTAAGCAACCCTCGAGCTTTGTTATATCAAGCACACAATCTGCAGCTAACTCCACGAGTAACACTACTCAGTCTGAAGTCATGAGTGACCAGGAAAAACAGGTTGTCGAAGATGAAAGCAACTCAACCTATTCTCAGATGATGCAACTTTTACTCGACGCCCGTATGGGCATTGACCGTAAAAAACTGGAAGAAATAGAAGAAAAAATCAAAGCCGTTGAAAATAATCCCAATTTGGACAGTAAGCAAAAAAAGCAATTAATTAAGGCTTTACAACAGCAAAAAGAAATCATACTCGAAGAAGCTGAAAAGCGCACAGTAGAAAACGAAAAACGAAAATCGTTGATATCAAATAATGTTAATTTACTTGAACGTTTAGAGGAACAGCAGTTAAAAGGCGTGGGTTAGTAAACTAGTTCTCAGCAGCGTATAAAAAGTACGCTTCGCGCCATCGCGGAGTAAGCAACGGCCTTACGATTAAAACATGAGTTGCACGCACTGAAATACCCTGCGGTGGCCGTTTGATTAGTACACCTTATTGCAGCAACCAGACGGCTTCATTACCAGGCGTTTGGCCTTTTATTCCTCCCTTGACGTTTTTACGCTCAATGAATTTTATGGCGTAATCCTGACTATAATATTGCTGTATATTTTCATGTTTTATTGAAAAAGGAGGCCCCGCCATATCACTTTGATCATATTCAAAACAAATCAAGAGTTGTGGCGCTTTATTCGTAATTTCTATCAAGTGATGCGTATATTTAATTCTTAGTTCTACAGGTAAGGCTACTAAAGCAGCTCTATCATATATGGCATCGACTGAGCCAATAATATCCGTAGACAAATTGAAAATGTCGCCAACAAATATATCCAAATTTACTGCCTGATAATGGTCAAATTTTCCATTTTTTGAAACGCTAGGTTCAATACCAAGGTTTTTAAATAATTCCTGCACTGCAAACTGGCTTAATTCGGCTCCTACTACTTGGTACCCTTTTGACAGCAACCAGGCTATATCCAAGGTTTTACCGCACAAGGGTATAAATACACGGCTACTTATCGCCAAATTTAGTAGTGAAAAGTGCCTTTTTAGTAAAGGGTTGCCGTCATTTTCATGAAAAGCAATATCATTATCTGCCCATTTTTGGTGCCAATAGCTTTCTTTCATTTTCGTTCCTAATGTGTGAAGGGCAGGTATAATACAACTTAAAGTTGACTTGAGGTCAACAGGTAATTTAGGAAGCAAAAATGGATATAGGTGAAGTATCAAAGATCACAAATTTACCGCCTTCAACATTACGGTATTATGAAGATAAAGGTCTAATAAAATCAGTCGGTCGCGTTGGTTTGCGACGATTCTTTGATAGCCATGTATTGGAGCAACTTTCCTTAATTTCTTTAGGACGCAAAGTTGGTTTTTCCCTCGATGAAATTGCAACTATGTTTACCGCCAATGGTCCTGAAATTAATAGAGAGATGCTGTCGCAAAAGGCTGATGAGTTAGATAAAAAAATTGCCGAGTTATTGTCTATGCGAGATGGACTTCGGCATGCGGCTGCGTGTGATTCAGCAAGTCATTTCACATGCCCCAAATTTTTACGGATACTAAATGTTGCAGGTAAAAATAGGTTTAGAACAAAGAATAAACTTAATCGCTGAAGTGAAATAATTGATATTAGAAAAAGGGCAGAACACACTTTAACGATTAATTACCCGTCCCATTCGAAATACATTTTGACTTTGTAGCCGACATTATTAGTGCCAGTTAAATAGTCATTTTTATCATACTTAGTCTCTCGATAATTACCCCAGCATTGTTCTACTTGCTGCGGTCGCTTGTCGGACTTTTCTGCTGCTCGAAACTAGTCACAATGCTGAAAATGAAACTGATTTTTTGCTGTTACTAAGGAACCCTTATTAAGGGTGTCCATATAATTGCAAATTCCTCTCGCCAAAAACAAAAATGCCGTTCACCTTAAGTGAACGGCATTAGCTCTAATAAGCGGCTTATCTAAGTGGATTAGAAAAGCGTATTAAAAGCAGCTTAGAAAGTCACAGCTACCTTGCCGTAAACAAAGCGACCAGTAAAACCAAAGGGTGAGAAACCAGAGTAAGGGAACAAACGTGAGAAGGTTGATGCACTTTCTACCAGTTCACGTGTTGGATCTGGATACACATCAAACAAATTGTTTGCGCCAAGAGTAAGACTAATATTTTCAGTGACGTCATAACCTACATCTAAATCTGTTACCCATTTTTCCGGTAATACTTCATTAAGTGCTGGCGTATCTGAAGGGTCCTGAGTCTCACCGTAACGAGTGGTGCGTAATGTGGCACGCCATTCGTCCATGTTCCACACCGCACTTAAATTAAGCTTGGTTTTTGGTGAACTTACTTCAAAACGACTTAGTTCTACTGAACTGAATAAATTGTCTTGTTCAACTCCTTGCCCTTGCAATATTGCAGGTGGGTCAATAACGTCAGTCACTTCATTTTTGTTGTAGTTAAAACCAGCGTTAAAGGCTATTTCTCCCATGTTTTGTATATCAGTATTATAGGATGCCACTATATCAACACCCGATGTTTTGCTGTCGATAGCGTTTAGGAAAAACCGCGCTCTGTTGGCTCCCGTACCTGCTAACAAGGCTTCAATACCAGGACCAGATAGGTTGTTCGAAAGCACAATACGATCATCAATTTTGATGTTGTAATAATCCACTGTAAGGCTAAAGTTCGAATCTGGAGACCAAGTTACACCCGCGCCATAGTTGACGGCTTCTTCGGCATCTAAGCCCGGTGAGCCTAAAGCTTTAGCCACATCACTGCCAGGTGAAAATGTACCTGTTTCGGTAGGTACATCATCAACAAATACGGTAGCAATAGATGTAAAATGCTGTTGTTGTAATGATGGCGCCCGGAAACCCGTTGAAACAGAGCCTCTCAAAGCTATCTCATCAGATATGGTATAACGTGTCGCAAATTTGACATTTACTGCATCACCAAAATCTGAATAATCCTCATAACGCGCTGCAACTGTGACATTCCAGTTGTCGGTAATATAGGCTTCTAAGTCAGTATACAAACTAATGTTGTGACGGCTATTAGAGCCTGCCGATTCTGGTGTAAAACCCGGAAATACTTGAGAGCCCGCTGCACCAGCAAACTCACCTTGAATATAAGATGCGGTTTCACCGGCTTGTATTTCGTAACCCTCACGGCGATATTCTGCGCCCACAGCTAGGTTAACGCCGCTGGCTAAACCAGCCACATCTATTTCACGGCTAAAATCTACGTTTAAGGTAAGTTGATCATAAATTAAAGTACCAGCATCAAATACCGTTTGGCTTGTTGGCCCAAGAGATGTGTTTAAGCTGTCTTTTACCCCAAATTTAAACTCATCTTCACCATATACTGCTGATGCATCGTAATACCATTCGCTCAAATCACCTTTGATACCCATAGCCAATGAATAGTCGTTTATGTCAGAAGTGATAGTCGGTAAAAATCCATCAGGGTAGATGGCTTCGATATTACGACTATCTTGTGCACGGCGATAAAAACCACCACCTTCACCTTCACGAGTGCTGTAAGAGCCAAAAGCGTATAACTCGGCTTCTGGGGTTAACGTTAGGCCTGCGTTTACAAACACTGCTATGTCTTCAACGCTGCCATTACCATAAGTGTGGTTGTAGCGGTTGTACGTTAACTCACGAGGATCAAGTGAACCATCCTCTAAGCGAGCGTAGTTTTCACGTTGATCATAATCTGAGCGGTTGCTAAGACTGCGATCACGCAATTCGGCTGATACATTTATAAAGCCATCTTTACCTAGCTCAAATCCCATATTCGCACGCAATGTTGCGGTTTGTCCGTCGGTTAACTCGCGGTCACTACCTTCAGTAAAGGCTAAGTTACCGTCTTCACCAATGGCCACGCCTTTTAAATCAGGCACACCGTCCATAGTAGTGACGTTGGCACCATAAGTCACCGAAGCTGAACCGCCGCTACTAGCACTTTTAAGTACTATGTTAATCACGCCCGCAATAGCATCAGAGCCATATTGTGCCGCCGCACCATCGCGCAATACTTCAATGCGCTCGATTGCATTAGCTGGGATTGCATTGAGATCGACAGCCGACGAACCTCGACCGGTAGAACCATTTAAATTAAGTAATGCACTAGAATGACGACGTTTACCGTTGACTAAAACCAAAGTGTGATCTGGCGCTAAACCACGTAACTGCGCAGGACGAACATGATCAGTTCCATCGGTTAATGACGGTTGCGGAAAGTTAAAACTAGGCAACAAACTCCCTAGGATCATGTTTGTTTCAGTTTGCCCAGTACTGCTTAATGCGTCTGCGCCAATCATATCGATGGGAACAGGACTATCTTCTACTGTACGTCCTAAACGACGAGAGCCGATGACACTGATTTTTTCGATTGCACTGTCTGTAGCCTCTACTGATTGTTCTTGTGCAAAGGCGTTAGTTCCAAGCAGCAATGCTGATGAAGCACTCATCATCAATGCAACTTTCAGAAAATGTTCTTTAGCTTTGAATTTGTGTGTGTTTTTCATGTGGCTACTGTCCTTATCATTATGTGAAGTGTTCAACACTGTGGCTGCCTATTAGCAGGAAGCTTATTATTGTTATTATCACAGTTGACTGGTGTTTATTTTACCCAATTAGATTGAGCAACTTTATTATTAACATGAAAATTGTCCAATCGGCAGAAATACCTATATTTTTTTATGAATCTTTAGTAATCAAATATATCAATGCATGATTAGAGCAAAGCTTAGAAACGGGATGGGGAAGTGGAAGCAACGGATTTCGCGGGATTTGGGTTTAAACTTAGTTTTTGCAGTGTTAGATTTGTTTCGTAATTGAAAGGTAGGCTTGCAAATTTAGCCCTGAAAAATTATCTGGCGTTTAAATTTGTACGAAGAGTTTAGTGTGTATACATAACGTGAGTGTAGGGAGGGGGTGTAAGCATGCAAGATAAATCTAGAGTGAATTTATATATTTCAAAATCACTATCTGATGATGCTAAGAAGCTCGGCATTAATATGAGCCAGACTCTTGAACGGGCGTTACGGGCTGATATCGCTAAGAAATGGAAAGAGGTCAATAAAGATAAAATAGAAGGTTACAACCAGCAGGTTAGCAATAATGGTTTGCCGTTTGATGATGACGATATGGCAATGTAATCTGATATGAAACATTTCGATGTTTATATTAACCCAATTGCCAAAGGGCGTGTCTTATATCCCTATGTATGCTGTCTGCAAAGCGAGTTGTTGGACGGTTTGTCGACTAGAGTTGTGTGTTTTGTTACTGAGGGTTCATTTGTTGCTTTTGATAAAGTCAGTTTGCCTTTAGCGATCAACGATACTGAATGTTACCTATGCATGAATGTGGTTGCGACCATTGAAAGCAATAGATTAAGTGATCTTGTTTGTAATGTTATTGATTGGCGGAATGATATTGCTAATGCTTATGACGCTTTATTGATGGGAATTTGAGCACGCTTCGCGTTATCTTTCTGATGGTTTTCGGGGACTCAAGAGTAACGCCTGTGCCGCCAACACATGTGCTGGACACTCCCCAGTTCAATCTTTTTTCCAAATGCCTGACATGTTGTATTTTCAGTTGATTTTGAATTTGCCATTACCTAAAGGACATCAGCCGATTACTCACGTAGACTTAAAATTCATCACTAGGGTTTAAATAGTTCTCTTTTATTAAACGTTGTTTTGATCCCAATATGCTCGATGATCATTTTTCATAACAATAAAAGGAAATAGAAATGTTACTTCGTAGTATCACTAAACACGTTAAAGACCAAAATTGGTTTGCCGTATTTTTAGACCTAACAATAGTGGTCTTTGGGGTATTTATAGGTATTCAGGTTGCAAATTGGAATCAATCCTATGCTGATAATCTACGTGGCAATGATTACCTTGTTCGCATCGCTGAAAACCTTGAAACGGATGTGAACAATTTTAATAATCGTATTGAGTTTTGGAAGGATGTCTCGAATTTTGGTCTTATTGCATTGCAATATACCAATACCCAAGAAAAATCAGATTTATCTAACTGGGAGATCCTCTTAGCCTTTTTTCAAGCCAGCCAACTAGCCGAATTTAACACTACCAAAACCACCTACAATGAGCTGACCAGTGCAGGAGAACTGGGTTTAATTAAAAATATAGAGATAAGAAACGTCATTTCAAAATACTATACCGATAGTTGTGCAAAAATACATATGGCGTAATTGTTATCAATCCGATAAAAACAGCACACAAGTATTGATGCCCTGTAAATCACCCATATCAGAAGAACAATCCAGTGAAATTTTGAAAAGTATTAATGCCAATGATGAGCTGATGAGAGAATTACGTTATTGGGTATCAACCCTAGACGTCACAATATTAATTAGTCAAAACCTGCAAACAAATGCACATTATCTACTTGATTTGATTGAAAAAGAGTTAGGTGGTAAAGGTTAAAGGAGATCCAGTGTGGAGTTTTTTCAATCTGAAATTTAAAGGCAGTGGCGGAGCCACCAAAGAGGTTGTTGGTATAGCTGTTACTGTGGATGTTCAAATGATTTCAGATGGATTCACTATTATGGCTGTCCCGATAAAAACTCAGCTGTCCCGATAAAAACTCACCAAAGATAAACCGCTCTTAATTGCGTAACGGGTTGAACGGCCACCGCCAGCTAATGGGTCAAGGCATTGTTTATTGACTAGGTCGGCTAGGTCACGGGTAGCGGTAGCTTTACTGACTGCTGCGATACTTTGATATTTACGGGCGTTGATACCTAACTCAAATTCTTCACCTTGAGAGTCCAATAAACGATTTAACACTTTAACCTGGCGTTCAGTTAACACCGTTTGACTATGTCGTTGCCAAAAGCGCGCTTTATTGACCACTCGCCCAATACGATTAAGACCTTGCTCTAATGCTTGATTCAATACCGTTAGAAACCACACCAGCCAATCTGTGACATCATTTATTCGCTCGTTTTGCTTTTGGCTACTGGTTTTGGTGCCTTGGATAGCTTCAAGTATTTGATAGTAACCTTTACGGTTTTGCTCAATAGCACTACTAAGTGAATAAAAACGAATGCTACTATTTTCGCTTTGGGCTAAAGCGCGATCTGTCAGAGCGCGAGCGATACGGCCATTACCATCTTCAAAAGGATGCAGGGTAATAAACCATAAATGAGCCAAAGCCGCACGTATAATGCCTTCAAAATGGTTATTCTGTTGTGAGTTGCCGTTAAACCAAGTGGTAAAAAGGGTAAGTTGCTGGTCTAAATCTGCTCTTGGCGGCGCTTCAAAATGCACAGTTTCTCGGCCAGCACTTTGAGACACCACTTGCATAGGAGCATGATCACGTAATTCGCCAATTCTTATTTGACGCACAAGCGGGGCTTGTGGAAATAAAGCACTCTGCCATTGGCATAATTCATCTACCGTTAGTGGTGCGTCTAAGGTTGATGTGACATGGGTTAACAGACTCACTAAACTATCAGTTTGCTCGGTAGGCTGCACTTTTTGACCAGCGCTGAAAGCAACATGCTCAAGGCCCAAATGCCGTGCAACAGAAGAGCGTACCGACCCCACATTAAGTAACTCTCCCTCAATTTCAGATGTTTTGATGGCATTTTGGATCAAGGCATCCATTTGTGCCTGTCTATCAAGATCATCAGGCAACTCAGCCGCTTTACCTATTAATTGCTGTTGATTGGCTAATACCTGCTGTAATAAGGGCGTTACTGCAGGAGCTTGATAGGTAAATTCTGTCCAATTTGGGTATTGCCAGATATACATACATCAACCTTTATGTGTCAGCTTTTTGATTTATCAAAGAATGAGCCGAATACCATTCTCTATTCGGCTCATAACATGAGCCGAATAGTACGGCTTAATCGGCTCAAATGCTAGGTGTTAATTGTGCTTTGCACGTAGGGCATGTGCTGTGCACTCCGAATTCATTACTTTCTTCAAATTGCATCTCACGCGGCGAACGCATGCTGTCTTACTCTTTTGTTACAGCTAATATTGCCTGTGGGTAATTTAAAAGCACGTTTCGCGCCGCTGGTTGTTTTGTAGTGAATATAATAGATTCACTGTTATGGCTGTCTCGATAATTTCTTCTTCGGGTAGCTAGATCCAAACATATGCTTCTTTGTACTGATTTTTAGAAGTCATCATCTACGACCTTTGTTTTGGACTGGATACGTTTAGGAAGCAGGGCAAGCTTATCTTTTGTTTGTTCCATTTGTCGTGAAAGGGGGAAGTTATTATCTTCGAACAAATTTAAGCCGACGAGAGTAGCGACTTCAAAATATAGGCCAATGGCACAACTCATCTCGCCATTTTCAATTTTCTGCAACGTTGCTCTAGAAATGCCAGCACGCTCTGCTAGGCTTTTCTCGCTCCATTTGCGTTGTTTACGCCCAAGCTTAATCTGCTCTCCGAGCAAGCTTGTGGCTTCTATGGCATATTTTGAATACGTTCTGTGCTTTTTCATCTCGGCTATTCTTATAAATGTCTATTTTAATGGTCATTAAGGTATTTAATGACCAATATTGTAGTCAAATGTAGCGGTTTTTTATTTTAAGTCAAATTGTGTGACTATTTAATAAGTCATAAGTGATCTTAATGATCACTATAATGGTCAATCATAGTAATTCTAAATTTCTTACTCTTTGCCTTACTTCCTCCAAAGTTGGAATATCTGCGGGACTTTCGCAGGTTACAATTTGTGCAAGAACAACAATTGAAATTAACAGGGCAGTCACGATTAAAATTAGCGGAGCCATCAAAACTAGTAAACCTCAAAAATAATTGGCGAACATAAATGCGAGGGTAGATCAAAAGCAGCGGCTTTGCCGCCAAGGCATGAGCTGGGCTCACTGGAATAAAAACGTTCGAAAAATAACTGCTTTGCGTTTAATCGGGTAAAGGAATTGTCTAAGTGTCAGAGTTGTATTATCTAATTAAATTGATTACGACCCCTTTTATCCTGTTTCTTTTTATAAAGTAACCACAAATTCATGCCCAAAGAATGAATATACAATGAATCTTATACTAAACGTATCTCAACTTTTTTACCTAAAGCAGAAGCAAAACGTTCTAGAGTTGATAGCTTCACATCATCAGAATGATTCTCAATTCTAGATATGGCACTTTTTTGAGTATTAAGCATTTCAGCCAATGCCTCTTGAGTAATACCTGATTCTTTTCTGGCGGTTTTAAGCATGATGCCAAACTTTAAATTTTGATAGCCATCGTCATAACCGTCAGCAAATTTGGTATCGGATATTTTGCGCTGGGTTACGTATTTTTTTAGATCGCTCATTGTTTTTTCCTTCGTAAATAGTCTTTACGTCTTTGTTCTGCTAGTTTGATTTCTTTGGATGGGGTCTTCTGAGTTTTCTTTTGAAAACCATGATTAAGTACCACTAAATTATCACCATCGAAAAAACCTAATAACCTGAAAATGTTATTCCCAACCTGTACACGTACTTCCCATATATCTTCAGTATTAACAAGCTTCTTTAAATATGTGGAAGGTATAACATCAAGTTCTTCAATCAATTGTAAAACCCAAGTCACTTTTTGGGCTTGCTTTGCTGACAATGAATCTAAGAAGTCAATAACAGGTATTTTTCCTTCTTCCGTGGTATAAAAATCAACTGTTTTCATAATTTAATGTTAACATCAATGTGAACTTTTGCAAGTTGCTGAAAGGTTGCACCAACGCATTATATTCCCAATGGTGGCCTTGTTATTGCCTTATTTTAAAGCACGCTTCGCGCCATCGTCCTTGATGGTTTTTGACTCTCGTCCTAACGAGCCAGTTACTCTTTTTATAAAGTGCGTCCATGCACTTTACCTTTCAGGCCAGCTAAAGCTGTTCCATATTTATCCCGTAAATATGGTCAACAGCAAAAAATAGTAATCAGACAAAATGGTCAGGAACCATTTTGAACATCTGCAAGATGATCGGCAGGGCAAAGTATAGGACGTACTTTGTAAAATGCCGCTCACTACTAAAGTTTTTAACCGCACAAAAAAGCTTATTTTTGGGGTTCAACTGGATTTTTTAGAAGCACGGCTTCGCCCAGTTGAACAGCTCGACAAGGACGTCGAGCTTGGGTGCATATCATCATGGAAGTGCCAGTGACAAATACAAATTATGTAGCCACTCAAATGGCATCCTTGCCATTTGCCCCTAAAATAAGCCTTTTCGTGCTGAAACTTTACATGCGGAAAAAGCAGCGGCGGAGCCACCAAAAATAGTAAATCTCAAAAATAATTGGCGAACATAAATGCGAGGGTAGATCAAAAGCAGCGGCTTTGCCGCCAAGGCATGAGCTGGGCTCACTGGAATAAAAACGTTCAAAAAATAGCTGCTTTGTTTTTTATGGTAAAAATAGTAATCTCGGATGTATAAAAAAACACTAAAAACAATGATTTACGTTCGATGGATATGAATTTTTATGGCAAGTGATTTGGAGTTAGTACACCTTGCGTTTAATTAGGGTAAAGGAATTGTTGCTTAAATATGGTGATTCGATTCATCATTTGATTTCTATTTTTCAACGACGCTGAACCCGCAGGTTGGGAACTTATCAGTTGTATGCTTTTTATTTTAAGTGTACAGTGTACACCTCGCGTTTGTCGATTCAGGATAGGAGGAAACCTATTGAGTCATGCAATTGATTTTGTTGAAACTTCTATTTTTACTAAGCAGATCAGAGATATTGCTACAGACGATGAACTAAAAAATCTTCAAGTGGAGCTTATTTCACAGCCAGAAAAAGGTGATTTGATTAAAGATACTGGTGGTCTACGAAAAGTACGAATGGCTTTAGGTAATCAAGGAAAAAGCGGGAGTGTTCGTGTGATCTATTTTTTAGCTCATGTTGAAAAGATACATTTGATTTTGGCCTATCCTAAAAATGTCAAAGACACCTTAAGTAGATGTGAAAAAGCTGAGTTGAAAAAACTTGTGAAATTGTTGAAAGGGGAAAGTAAATGAGCATTTTTAATGATTTGAAAGCCTCTCTTGAAGAAGCGGTGGCAGTTGAGCAAGGAAACAAGAAAGCCTCTCGTGTGACATCTTATGAGATTGCTGATGTTAAGGCTATTCGTGCCCAACTTAACGTTTCTCAAGTAGAGTTTGCAGCAGTACTAGGCACTAGCGTTGACACTATCAAAAGTTGGGAGAAAAAACGCCGAAACCCAACGGGCCTTGCTGCCAAAGTTCTGGCTACAATTAAAGACAATCCCGCTATGTACCAAGAATTAGCAAATCATTAGATGCATTGATGTCGCGTTGTTACAACAATTTCTATTTTGGGGAAATTTAAAAGCACGCTTCGCGGCATCGTCATTATGGTTTTCGAGATTTGAGAGTAACGGCTTTGCCGCCAAGGCATGCGCTGCGCGCACTGGAATTTATTCTTTTTTTAACTGAAAATCAAAAGCACGCTGCGCGCCTTCGTCCTGATGGTTTTTGACTCGAATCCTTTCGAGCCAGTTACTCTTTTTTCAACAGCAAAAAATAGAGTAACCAGAAAAATGCCGCCGCTGCTAAAGTTTTTAACCGCATAAAATGGCTTATTCTTCGGTCGTTACGAATGTATCCCTTCAAGCTCCACTCAAATGACTTCCTTGTCATTTGCCCCAAGAATAAGCCATTTTATGCTGAAACTTTAAAGGCGAAAAAGCAGCGGCTTTGCCGCCAAGGCATAAGCTGTGCTCACAGAGAATAAAAATGCTTAAAAATAACACCTTTGCTTTTCTTGGTAAAAATAGTAATCTCGGTTGTATAAAAAAAACACTAAAAACAATAATTTACGTTCGATGGATATGAATATTTATGGCAAGTGATTTGGAGTTAGTACACCTTGCGTTTAATCGGGTAAGGGAATTGTCTAAGTGTCAGAGTCGTATTATTTAACTAAATTGACTACGACCCCTTTTATTCGACCCCTTTTATTGCGCCGCCAAAGCATGCGCTGTGCGCACCGCAATCCATTGCGTTTCTTAAACCCAGTCCCTTGGGTTCAACTTAC
>TARA_R110002153_G_scaffold46985_4_pt1 | contig 43022 bp, 40 predicted proteins | sample TARA_R110002153 | Tara Oceans TARA_R110002153 (sample SAMEA4398193) | marine metagenome | biome: Polar Biome; feature: [SRF] surface water layer (ENVO:00010504); material: water (ENVO:00002006), including particulate matter (ENVO:01000060) such as... | depth 5 m | reverse complement strand
GTTTAGGGATGCAAACTAAGGGTAAATGTTTTTAATATACCAGTTCATTACTATTCTAATGTACGGTTTTCAATAAGCCATCTGAAGATTTCAGCGTATGACAACAAAAAAATACCGACCTAAGCCGGTATTTTTAAATCAGATATTATTTTTATTTGTGTTTACGACGTACACTGAATCCAAGGCCCAACATGCCCAAGCCGAGTAAAGCAAGTGAAGATGGCTCAGGGATAGAGTCGCCTCTGAAGTCGGCAGTGCCAAACAGCTCGAAACCATCAGGGGTAACACCATTATTTGGGATGGGCTGGAAACTCGAAGTGAACACCCAGTCTGCACCGTCAGTTTGAGTATTGGTATCAAAATTACCCATGGCTAAGCCGCCCATTACGTCTAATAAACCGGCGCCTTCACCTGCATCAGTACCACCACCAAAATCGTTCAGTGTTGCATTTAAACTAGTCATTATACCATGAGTTGCGCTAAAGGTTTCGTGAGCAGCTAACTCTAACCAGATTGGTCCATTTGTAGCTGAGGCCTTAGAGTTACCGTTATAAGCAGTGTCTGAATCAACATGAAACCTGATCCACCCACCGGTAAAACCTAGAAGGGTATCTGAACCAGAAGCGACAACGCTGCTTACTAGATAGCCACCGAATTCATAGGTTAGCTCACAACCACTAGGGCAAAATGTCGCTTCAAAGGTATTGTTTATGCCAGTCACTTTACCAAAACCATTGAGTGTATTGACTACGTCGTCAGCAGTACCGAAAATATTGTCAGCACCTGGATCCAGTAAATCTTCAATTAAATTAGAATTTGAAGTGAAGTCGAATAAGTCACCAGGATCCCAAACTACACCGCCAACATCCACGGCCATTGCACTGGTCGACATAATACCTGCTACCATACCGCATAAAAGTGTTTTTTTAATATTCATTTCATTCCGCCTTGTTTTAATGATTAGTCCAATTTATCAGTTTAAAACAACAGCTGTACTACCTTATCAGCAAAAAAACTGTACGATTAATGTACAGCAAGATAAAGGCCATATTATTTAAGAATGTATTAAATAATTGATAATAAACAAAAAAAATAAAATAAACTCGACGTCTGAAAAATCACCAATTTTCAATGTGTAAAAAATTACGACACTATTTTGAGCATTGAATCAATGTTTCGACGCTGGCTACGCATGGGTAGGCCCTTTTTAAATCCTATTCTGAAGAACATAATGGCTGTGGCTGATGCCCCTAGTTGTTCGGCTAAACCTTTTTCTACGTCGCTCAGTTCGTTTGTTAGTAATGGGTCTAAAGCAGGTTTGGCTAGAGTTAATACTCCTGGAGCGGCATAGGGATGGACAGACAATCCAAGTTTGGTCGCTGCTAACCAAAACCGCAGCATCTGCTGGCCTGCTTTAACCATGTCTAATCTGCTCTCACCGGATGCTGTGAGCAGACATAAGCCAGGTGATAACTTTATGGGTAAGGTTACTGAACGAATGGCAATCATCTTGCTGGCGCCAATTTTGTTTAGTTTTTGCATATTTCGCCAGGTACTAATGTAACGAAAAATTGGTCGTGCAAAAGGTTCTATGCCCAGCATACCCAAAGTCATGCCTTGTGAAGGTGCGGGATCTTCAAAATTAACTGTTTGGAATAGCTCACTGTGCAACGATTCTGCCTTAAATCTAATGGATTCAGCTTTTTTTATGAGGGGGAGGTAATTGTTGATCTCTTTTCTATCAGTGAAAGTGTGTAGTTGACAGTTTTCATCATTCAAACTTTCCGATAATTGTCGGCCTATATTAACATCCAGCTTTCCGCTGAACGGGAACCGCCTGTCTGTATGTCTATCAGGGATGTATTTAGCAAGCTCACAATCATCTGCTTCTAACTTTTGGTTCGTTTGAGACGAAAAACTGACTACAGCAACATGCATGGGATCATCGTCTGGGAAGTAATTTAACTCTGTATCAATACCTAAGGATTTTGCTTGCAGCTTTATAGCTTCCAATACGTTACCTATAGCCAAATCTGTAAGTACGTAGGTTTGGTCAGTTGCCTTACCACTTAGCTGTGGATCACTCCAGATAGATAAATCACCGGTGTCATGCCAAACATACTGCCAAGGCTGCGAATTATCCGCAGAGGGAGAATACAAAGCAGCTTTTATGATGGCGGCTTTAAGTTGGGCGTCTAGCAACATAGAGGTGATACCTTATTTAAATATTAAATGCTTGTTTGGCGGCGGCCAGACTTGCCTGAAATTCAGGGCTATGATGTCCATTGGGAATATGAGTTAATTCCATTTGATTCATATAAGGGTCCCAATGCATACCTTCAGGGGCGCAGATTAAGTCACCACGACCCAGTAATATCTTAACGGCATAAGCCGCTGCTACCCCGGCGCTCATGGTGCAGCCAATAATGGTAGAAGGACCTCGTTTTTCTTCCAAATTAAGTCTAGTTGGATCAACAAGATATTGGCTTTGTAAACTTGCTGGGGCTAATCCTAAATAAAAACGCAAATACTGCTCAGTTTGTGAATGCCCTTGCATGCCAAAATATTCTTCGAAGGTCATCTTGCCAGGCATAAAACATAGAAATGCAGTGCCCATTCCCAATGGAGCCGCGGTAACCGCTGGAATTGACATTTTTGCACACATTTCGAACACTTTACGTCTTGCATCCATGGCAAAAAAATCTAGGCTATCAATGTATAGATCCACTCCAGTCAAAAATTCTTCGACATTTTCTTCGTTTACACCTTGAGGAAAACTCTGAAGTTCAACTTCAGGATTGATATCAGCTAAAACCTTGTTCATTACATCCATTTTGGGTTTGCCAACAGTGGACATCATCGCACCGACTTGGCGATTGAAATTCTCAACTCCAAATTCATCAAAGTCTGCAAGGTTAAACTTACCAACTCCCAGTCTGGCCATGGTCTGTGAGTGAATTCCTCCTACTCCACCACATCCGGCAATAGCTACTCTTTTGGTTTTCAGTGTTGCTTGTTCTTTTTCAGTGAACCAACCTATGTTGCGAGAAAAAGCTTTATCGTAATTAAAATTTTCAGTGGTCATATCTTTTTCTCTAGTCACGTAGCGCAGTATGGATAAAGCGCTAGCTGAGGGATTAATTGTTTTTCCAGTAGTTTAAAAAGGTCTAGTACTTCGGGGTTTAAGTTGCTAGTGAAATTTTCTCTACTTAATAAAAAAAGAGCGCGTATGCCGTGATAGTCTAATTCTTCACCACATTGTTCAAACTTAAGCCCGAGTCTTTCTAGCCTTCTGCACAACCTAGGCTCTACCACCACAAACATATGGCTATGATTACACATTTTGACCATTGCAATCACACTCAAATATAAACCTATTGCAATGTTAGGAAAGTTACGTCTTTCTTCGTCTGAAAAAGCATTTTCTCCCTTAATATCATTGAGAATAAAGGGTTTGTTTTTTTCATCCAAACGTCGTCTAAAACTCGAAGGCACGGATAATCTGGAAATTTCACCAAAACGCCCGCGGGTTAAACTATCAGGATCGATCACTTCTTTTTGCACTGATTCTGCACAATGTAACTCAAAAGGTAATTTACTGTTCGGGCTAGTGTTTGGAGGAATAACCAGTCTGACTGTGCCAGCGAAGACTCCGGTTCTTTTATGTTTTAATAGTATAGAAAATGAATAAGGATCACATTCGTCTACTTCTACCCCTTTAGAATTCACTGGCTCCCAGCCTAACTCATCCGCATAAACAGTATGACGAATTCTATAAGATTCTTGTTTCAGTTCTTCGGTATCGGCTAAGACGATCTCAAAATACAGGTCAAAATTTTCAGCGAGTGTCATTGCCATATGAATTCCTTAGCACTATTAGTTTCAACTTCAGAGCACAGTATATTATTGTCTTTTATTAACTTCATTAAATTACACTCATCATTACTTCTAATTACTATAAAGCAGAAGGTGCAGAAGGTAAGGAAATTTTTAGTTTAGTTTTCATCTTTTTACGGCGTTTTTATTGAGAAAAATTCCCTTGGATACAAAATGACCCGCCTGAAACAGTCCGTCGTTCTGTTGTTGATCCATACTTTGATCGACTAATGAAAAATCCCTATGTCTCATTGGATATTATTTGTGATAAAGTTTGGCATGTACATAAAAATTATGAAAACAATGATTTGCTTCGCGATTTACTGCAAAAGCCTTGTTTTTTAATTAAATGCCAATAATTAGGTGTCAATGTTCTTAAGTCAGTGTTGTCCCTACACGGTATCTGCAAATTACACTACATTTTAACCTTTAATAAAGCTACTTAGTCTCTTCGGTATGAACTCTAATGCAGTTTTATAACCAATCTCGTACAAGGCCTCTTTATCTTCAATTGACATATTAAAATCAACGGGGGAGAGCTTCCCAGTATTAACGATTATAGTGTTTTTCCAATACTGATCATGTACATATTCTCTAGACATCGCCGTCATAAACGTTCTAATCAACATCATCACATATTGCACTAAGGGTAACCAACTTTTTTTGAATGCTTTGTCTGTGACTTGTTCGCTTTTTAATCTGAAGCATATAACTGGGGTTTCGTCGCCGGCCCAGTCGTTAAAAATGGCATCTTCTGAAAGGATCGCCCCATCGACTAAAATGTGTTCTTTGTATGACTTAAAGCTAAAAAAAATGGGAATTGACATCGAAAATCGAACAGCTTTGGATATTTTTAAATTTGGAGAGTTTTTATTGTTAAACACAATAGGACCGCCACCATTTACATCGGTAGCCAAAATATGTAGGTCTTTAGGTATATCGTTAAAGGTCTTACCCTCTAACTTTTCATCCATCCATTTTTCGAATGCGTCTCCAGAACTAAGCCCCCCTTGCAGTAAAAGGGTGATTAAACTGAATCCTCTGAACTGTCTGAAATTTGTTTCTATTGCTAGTTTTTTTATGTCTTTAAGAGGCATGCCAGTGCAATACAATGATGAAATTATTGATCCCCCTGAAACACCAACAATATGTTGGAATTCAATGTTAAGGGTATTAATTGCATCTAAAATTCCAATGTGAGCAGACAATTTTGTTCCCCCTCCAGAGAATATCGGAACTATTTTACTCATCACGTATTTCTCCTTACGTCATTCAATAAAGGCATGATTTAGTGGATATATTTTTGATAAATCAAACCTAAATATTCATGAATTGCCCTTTCACTTCTATATAGACTAGTGGCATTTGGCAACCCGACTACTGGCGAAACATTTATCCTACTTAAATGCTCTACTGGAATGGGGAGCACTTGTATATTCTTTTCTTCGAAATAAGCAACAGCTCTAGGCAAGTGGCTAGCAGACGTCACTAAGGATATATGCTTATCTTTGAGTAAACTTGCTAAAGCATTGACTTCGGTTTCTGTATTGACTCCCTCAGGAATAATGAATATGTCGGTATTTTTTACACCCATTTTCACAAAAAAAGCTTTGTTGTGACTGGCTTGCGAGTATTTATCTTCTTTTCCCAAAATATCCCCTGCTAAATATATTGGCATCGGATGTTCACTATACATCAGGGCCGCGTGTAAATTTCTTTGCAGCGAACAATTGGGCCAACGTGACACAAAGGGTAAGTTGTCATCTTCTTTGTAGTTACAGGCCAACACCACAATTGCATCTGTTTTTCGCCATTCTGCAGATTCAAGAGGTATTACAGGGTATTTATCCTCAAGATGCTTAATTAGCAATACACTGGGATATGGCATAGAGCATATAAGTAACCAGATAAGAGGAATAACCGACAAGTAACTAAAAAGTGTTGGTTTGAATTTTGTATGACTTAAAATTTTAAAAATAGCAAAAAGCGTCAATGAATGAACTAAAGGTGAAGTAAAAGTAGTAGCAATCGACGCCAACATTAATATCAGTTCCTAAGTAATAAAAAGAAACATTAAATGCAACAACGAGCATGCACAATGTTTTATAGCTGTCTATTTAGAGTAAAACCTTTGATCTAAATCAAAAAGTATTTAATACCAATGGTTAAACCAGTTATCGGGTTGTATTAAGTATCCTTAAATTAAACTGATAAATCTGTATAAATAACTGACTATAATGCGCGCTTCTGATTATGCTACAGTCTAGTGTAGTTATTACTTTGGATTTAAAAATGGAGATTAAGCATGAAAGGCGCTAGAGGTGTTCTCAATTATTTAATTGTTTGCATAATTTTTTCAGTGACTTGTAATGCACATGAAATTTCGCAGATAGTAAGCAAGGTTAAACCTTCAATTGTTGGAATTGGCATTTATGCTCCCTTAGGTAGACCCACTAATCAATTGAGAGGAACGGGATTTGCCATCGGTGATGGGACGATTATCGCGACTAATTATCATGTAGTTGACCTAGAACTTGATCCGGACACTAGAGAGCAGTTGGTAGTGTTTATCGGTTCTGGTAAGGAAAACGCAGCCAGCCAGGCAGAAATTATTGCCACTGACCCAGCACATGATTTAGCGCTTTTGAAGATAAAAACTAGAGTGCCTCCACTAAAGCTTAATACACCCCAACAATTAGCTGACGGGACGGATGTGGCGTTCACAGGTTTTCCAATTGGCGCGGTGTTAGGTCTTTACCCTGCTACGCATAGAGGAGGCATTGCCGCATACACCCCTGTTGTTACTCCAAGTGTTAATGCTAGTGAAATCAGTATTGCGATGATGAAAAGGCTTAAAGAACCTTATTTTATTTACCAACTTGATGCTACTGCCTTCCCAGGAAATAGTGGTAGTCCTGTTTATGAATTGGATAATGGCAATGTGGTTGCCATTATTAACAAGGTATTCGTACAACAAACAAAAGAAGCGGCGATCACTAATCCTAGTGGTATTACCTATGCGATCCCTGTAAAATATCTCCAAGAATTAGTCGATTCATTATGAGTATCGCAAATTAGAGTGTCGGTTTTTTTTACATTATCGAATTGTAACAGTAAAAAAATCCTATTAATTCATTGGTTTAAAATTAGGCACGGTTGTTGCTAACGTTACTGTTAAATATTTTATTACGTTTAAAATTAACAAATAACTGTAGAAAAATAGGTTTTAATTTATGAGTGATTTTAAAAAAGCTAGTGAAATAGAAAACACTTCGGTTGTAAAACGTCGTAGTTTTCTGAAAAAATCGGCTACAGGTGCAGTTTTAGTAAGTCTTCCTGCCCAATCTGTTTGGGGAGCGTGTTCAGTGTCTGGCGCTATGTCAGGAAATTTATCACAAAATACTGACCGTCATGATTGTGATATCCCCTTGATACCTGCCGGTCTCTCACCAGGTTATTGGTCTCAGTTGTATAACGGTTCTAATGGGATTAATGGTACTTTTGCTAATGTGAAAGGTGGTAATGAAGAATGGAAAACTGGCAGAAGAGAATGCTACCGCAATCATATTAAAGATTTTATTGATTCTGATGTCTCTATGGGGCTTTCGACAGAAATATACACTGGGATTCATGGCAACCTTAAGTCCGCTTTGATGAGCAGTAATGGCGGTGGCGATGGCAGCTTAGAGTTTAACTTAGCCGGTGTGTTTTTGAGTTCGTATTTTGGCTTTTATGGTAGTAATGATGAAAAAAATATCACCATGGCCTCTCAAAGAGTAAACCAAATTGCACTTTATATTTTTGTTAAGGCCAACCAAAACGAGGTGCCGAGCAAGTCTGAGCTCACAGGTATTTTCAATTTTAACAAAAATTCAGTGACTAATTATACTGTAGATTTCTGTAACATGACATTTAACCGACATAGTTAGTAGTATGGCTACCTCAAAAAGGAATGAAAAATAAAAGTCTTACTAGCTGTTACTGACTATTAATGTCTGAGTTTGTGGTGTCAAACTGTTGTACTGCCACTTTCATGACTGATGGAAGTGGAGTGGCATTCTATAATAATATTTCTGGAAATAGTGCATTCCTCAACATAAACTGCAACAAAGAGTTATCCAACAATTTTCTCACCTACAACTTATTCACAGCCGGAACATTCCACCAAATGTTGGGTGTTGATGAAAAGGTCGGCAGTAAGTATTTAAAGTGGTTGTTGAACAACCGATTTATAGAATGTGTTGAGGTTAACTCGTGATTGTTAATACAGGACTGTACAACTTTTCACTAGATTCTTTCCCAAGCAAATTATCTCCCATTATTTCGAATGTTTACGCTGATGCTGCTGAGCAAGACCGCCCCATAGATTTTGCTATTTCATTGCGCAGGGATTCTTTGGTTAGACGTTTTCTCAAGCCACAAATTACTTTTTACAGCGACATTCACGCACCATTTAAGCCTTTGCCCTTGTCTCAGGCATATGCGCTGTTGGAATGGGGGATGAATTGGTGTATTGCTGCCCATGATTTTTCAAGGCTCATTGTGCATGCTGCTGTACTGGTTAAAAATAACCAAGCCATTATTTTCCCCGCTTCTCCAGGGTCAGGCAAGAGTACATTAACCGCCTATTTAAGTCTTAATGGATGGACTTTATATTCTGATGAAATGGCTATTATCGATCTCGACAACCAAAAGGTTTCTCCTCTTTATCGCCCTGTATGTCTAAAAAATGATTCCATTTCGATTATAAAAACACTTCATCCAGAAGCTCAAATGACGCCTGTGTGTAAAGATACTCAAAAAGGTGACGTGTCACATTTAAAAGGCATTGATTGGCAAAACTATACAAAGTTGGAGCCAGTCGACATTGTAGGTATTGTGTTTCCTAAATATAAAAAAGAAATGGATTTAACTATATACACTTGTAATCAATTGCAGGCGTTTGAAGCAATGAGTAAACATGCTTTTAATTATACTGTGCTTGGGCAAGAAGCTTTTAACGTGGTGGGTAAATTGATTCAAAAAGCGTCATTGTTTGAGGTCGAATACAATTCATTACCTGAATTGGCAGAATTTTTGGCGGAAGATGTTATTCGATGAAAAAATTGCAACATCATCTTATTTCCGCTGTGTTATTAGATCCAAAAAAAGGACTCAATTTCGATCTGGATACTTGGCAATCTGTTATTTTGGTGCTCAGAGAGGAAAAATTACTTGCCACTCTCTACCACTTAGCTCTTGATGTCGCTGTATTTGAGCAATACCCTGAGTTTGCTCAAAGGCATTTATTCTCAGCGAGCATCTATGCAAGACGCCAATCCAAGCAAATATTTTACGAAGCATTATTACTGCAAGAGTTGCTCGGAAAAAATGGTATTACCCCCATCTTTTTAAAAGGGGCAAATTATACATTGCGCGGTAGTAAAAATAGCCAAGGTAGAATTTGTTCGGACATTGACGTGCTGGTCAAAGTTGAAGATTTAGACAATTGCGAATCATTATTACTTTCACAAAATTGGAAGTCTGAAAAGTTAACCCAATACGATGAACGGTATTACCGTAAATGGGCACACGAGATTCCACCGCTGATACATCCTTTTAGAGGTACAGTGCTTGATGTTCACCATAATCTGTATCTACCTATAAGTGGCAGATCGCCGAAAATAGAGCTGTTTATTAATGAGCTAGAGTTTACGGACGACAACTTTGCTGTTTTAAAAATACCTCAAACAGTGATGCATAGCATTATCCATCTCTTCATGAATGAAAATTTCAGCAGTGGTATGCGGGACTTGTTTGATATTTATAGATTAATCAAAGTGCATGGTGATGAATCTTTTTGGAATGAGCTTATTGTTCTTGCTCGTCAGTCTAACTTTCTGGTGGAATTACAGTATTGTTTGCGAGCACTGGAAATTATTTTTTCTTTTGAAGTGCCTGAATATGTAAGCATTGCCCTGAATGAAAATCAGTTATCTTGGACTCAAAGAATTTGGGCAAAACATATTTTCGTCAATGCTATTCTTCCTCAACATCCTTTGATCTCTTTGAGTAGACAACCTTTTGCATCGTCATTGGCATATTTCCGTGGTCATTGGGTGAAAATGCCAAAAACTGTGTTAATTAAACATTTTATTGTGAAAATGTATAATCAACTGTTAGACCAAGTGCTGGGTAAACATCAACTGGATCCTAAGCAGTTGTAGCGGATTTTAAATGTTAATCATTTGACTAAGAGCCTGAATATTTAGCAATAATTTTCCCGTTGTTTATTTGAAACGCTACTATTTTGTGCTTAGAAAAGGCAAGATACACCCACTTTAAGTGTGAATCTATTACACGATAAAAATGTACAATTCACTGATTGTGCGCTGAGTCATAAGAAATTGGTAAAGGAGTAAGCAATTTGGTTATTGAGAATAATAATAAACTCGCCATTATTGGTTTGGGATATGTTGGTTTGCCATTGGCAGTGTCATTTGGCAAAAAATTTCAGACCCTCGGGTTTGACATTAATACTGCTCGCATTGAAGAGCTTAATCAGGGAAAAGATCATACTCTCGAAGTGTCTCCTGATGAACTGAAGAGTGTAACGAATCTGACTTTCAGTTGTGATCCTGCCGATATTGCTGGCTGCAACTACATCATTGTGACTGTACCAACTCCGATTGATAAAAATAAACAACCGGATTTAACACCTCTGCGTAAAGCCAGTGAAATGATTGGCAAGGTGATTACTGCTGGTACTACCGTAATATATGAATCGACAGTTTACCCCGGTGCCACTGAAGAAGTGTGCATTCCCATTATTGAGCAGGTTTCTGGTTTAGTCTTTAATCAGGATTTTTATGCAGGTTATAGCCCCGAGCGGATCAACCCCGGCGATAAAAAGCACCGTCTGGAAACTATTGTTAAAGTCACGTCTGGCTCCACGCCTGAAGTGGCTGAGAAAGTCGATCAACTTTATCGAAGTATTATCACTGCAGGTACCCATAAAGCCTCATCTATTAAGGTGGCAGAAGCGGCCAAAGTCATTGAAAACACTCAGCGCGACTTGAATATTGCTCTTATTAATGAGTTAGCTATGATTTTTGCTCGTATTGGAATAGATACAGAAGAAGTGTTAGAGGCAGCCGGTAGTAAATGGAATTTCTTACCTTTTCGCCCTGGCTTGGTCGGAGGTCATTGCATTGGGGTTGACCCATATTACCTTACTCACAAAGCTGAAGAACTAGGGCATCACCCCCAAGTTATTTTGGCTGGAAGGCGTCTCAACGATAATATGGGCGAATACGTGGTAGGCCGTTTAGTGAAGAAAATGCTTAACGAAAAAATCATGGTTAATGGCGCTAATGTCTTGTTATTAGGTATTACCTTTAAAGAAAACTGCCCGGATATTCGAAATACTAAAGTTGTGGATATTGCGACAGAATTGAACAATTATCACGTCAATCTGGATATTTATGATCCTTGGGCGGATAACGCTGAAGTAGAACATGAGTACGGTCTTAGTTTGGTGGATGCGCCGAGAAGTGGGGGGTATGATGCCATAATCGCCGCTGTTGCCCATGACGAATTTAAAGAGTGGGACACTGCAAAATTGCGCGGGTTAGGCAAAGAAAATTGTGTGATTTTTGATTTGAAATACATCTTTGATAAGAAAGATGTCGATATTCGACTATAAGTTGGGAAACCTAAAATGAAAGTATTAGTGACAGGCGCGGCAGGATTTATAGGATCACATGTGAGCCTTTATTTGCTGGAGCGTGGCGACGAAGTTGTTGGGCTGGATAATCTTAATGATTATTACGACGTTAATCTTAAGCTATCTCGTTTAGATAGGGTCAAGCAGCATAAAAATGCGGAAAATTTTACCTTCGTCAAAATGGATGTAGAAGACAGAGTAGGCATGCCAGCACTTTTTGCCGAACATAAGTTTGATAAAGTAGTGCATCTAGCAGCACAAGCAGGTGTTAGGTATTCGATTGAAAACCCTCACGCTTATATTGATGCCAACATAGTCGGATATGTGAACATTCTCGAAGGATGCCGACATAATAAGGTGCAACATTTAGTTTATGCCTCTTCAAGCTCAGTTTACGGGGCTAATGAAGATATGCCTTTTTCTGTGCATGATAATGTAGACCATCCTTTGTCTTTATATGCAGCAAGTAAAAAAGCCAATGAGTTAATGGCACATACCTATAGCCATCTATACAATCTTCCTACAACGGGATTACGTTTCTTTACTGTCTACGGACCTTGGGGACGTCCCGATATGGCTTTGTTTTTGTTTACCAAAGCGATTTTGGATGAAAAGCCAATTCAAGTGTTTAATTACGGTAAACATAGACGTGATTTCACTTATATTGATGACATTGTCGAAGGTGTTATACGTACTTTGGACAATACGGCCCAGGGTAATCCAGATTGGAATGGTAAAACTCCCGATCCAGGCACGAGTAAGGCTCCGTGGCGCGTGTATAACATAGGTAATCAGTCACCTGTTGAATTGCTGGATTATATTGAAACATTAGAAAATGCTCTCGGTAAAAAAGCGGAGAAAGAGTTGCTACCACTGCAGCCTGGTGACGTGCCAGATACCTATGCAGACGTAGAAGCTTTGGTCACCGATGTTGGATATCGACCTGAAACCACAATACAAGAAGGTATTGGTAATTTTGTGAATTGGTATAAAGAGTATTATAACGTTTAAGTTTATTTGTTAAATATAACTCAATAAAAAAGCGCTTATTTAAGCGCTTTTTTATTGATGTAAACTTCAGTTTTATTGCATCGCTCTTTTTTTCAGTTCTTGTCGTTTTGCATGTAAAACTGGTTCAGTATAGCCATTCGGCTGCTCTTTCCCCTTAAATATCAGCTCGTGGGCGGCTTGAAAGGCGATAGAAGCTTGAGTATCAGGTGTCATGTTTATATATTCGTCATCACCCTTATTTTGACTATCAACTAATTTAGCCATTGTTAACATTGATTTCTCAACTTGCTCTTTTGTTACAACTCCATGCATCAGCCAGTTAGCGATATGTTGACTAGATATTCTCAACGTGGCTCTGTCTTCCATGAGTCCGACATTATTAATATCGGGCACTTTTGAACAACCAATTCCTTGATTTATCCATCTCACCACATAGCCTAAAATTCCTTGAACATTGTTATCCAGTTCATTTTGTATTTGCTCAGATGATAATTTTTCGTCATTGAGTAGTGGAATGTTTAACATTTGCTCTAGCAAACCATCTACTTGCACATTCATATTCATTCTTAAATTGAACACACTTTCTTGATGATAATGTAATGCATGCAGCGTGGCGGCTGTAGGCGAGGGCACCCAAGCGGTGTTTGCACCTGAGCGAACATGGGCAATTTTTGCCTGCATCATGTCAGCCATATTATCTGGAGTGGGCCACATGCCTTTACCAATTTGCGCCTTCCCGGATAAACCAGAGTTTATTCCAGTTATTACATTGGATTGTTCGTAGGCGTTTAACCAGGGTCTTGTTTTAATGCTTGCTTTGGTGGCAAAAGCACCGAGCTGCATCGATGTGTGTATTTCATCTCCAGTGCGGTCTAAGAAACCAGTGTTGATAAATACCACTCTATCTTTTGCCGCTTTGATGCAGGCTTTTAAATTTAAACTGGTGCGCCTTTCTTCATCCATCAGGCCTATTTTTAGGGTATGCGTAGCTAAACTAAGAACAGTTTCCATTTTTGTAAACAACAAGTCAGCAAAAGCGACTTCTTCTGGTCCATGCATTTTGGGCTTCACTATATAAATGCTGCCCGCTTGGCTATTTTTGAAGACGCCATTATCCAGTAAATCGTGTTTAGCAATTAAACTGGTAACTAGGGCATCCATGATCCCTTCGTAGATAGGCTTATCATCAAAGAGTATGGCGTCTGTTGTCATTAAATGTCCGACGTTGCGGATAAACATCAAACTTCTGCCAGAGAGGCTAAAGGCGCCCCCAGTTGATGATTGATACTGCCTATCTGGATCCAAACTGCGTATTGTTTGTTTATTACCGTTGGTGATTGTGGCTGTTAAATCCCCTTTAATTAGCCCTAGCCAGTTTTTGTACACTAAGGTTTTATCTGCTGCATCCACGGCCGTTACTGAGTCTTCACAGTCCATTATGGTGGTTAATGCGGATTCTAAACATATATCTTTAATATTCGCAGTATCTTGTTGCCCAATAACACTATCTTGATCGAATTGAATTTCGGCATGAATATTATTGTGCTTAATGAGAATACAGATAGGTTGTTCAATTGCGCCTTGAAAACCAACAAATTGCTCAGGTGATTTTAACCCTACTATTGAATCGTCAGCTAAAGTGACTAATAGCGTACCGTTATCAATAGCGTAATTTTTACTCTGTATATGGCTGCCCGTTTTTAAGGGGGCAATAATGTCTAGCCATTTTCTGGAGTAGTCGATCACTTTTTGCCCTCTAGTCCCATCATAACCTTTGGTTTTGCTGCCGCTGGTTTGCTCGATAATATCTGAGCCATAAAGTGCATCGTAAAGACTGCCCCACCTAGCATTAGCTGCATTTAGAGCAAACCTAGCATTGTTGATAGGTACAACTAACTGAGGGCCTGCCATAGTGGCAATTTCAGGGTCGACATTTTGAGTGCTGATTTGAAAGTCACTAGGGGAGTCTTGCAAATACCCTATTTGGGTTAGAAAGCTTTTATACTCTTGAACATTGACGGCCTGTCTTGTGCTGCAGTATTGGTCTATCTGTTGTTGCAGACTTACTCTTTTCTGTAACAAGTTTTGATTAATTGACAACAGTTCTGGCAGTGCATGTGCAAACTTCGTCCAAAGATCTTCGGCCGTTAACTGTACGCCGGGTAAAACGTCTTGGGTGATAAACTGTTCAAGCTGGGTGGCAATTTTTAATCTGCCTTTTTGAATGTATTGAAGTTGCATAATTAGCTCATTGGGAATTCACAATGAGCTAAGTTTACTCTGTTAGTATTATACGCATAAATTTATGTGGGTTATTCCTTTCATTCATGTTGTGAATGTAGGTCATGAAGTAGATAGTTCTGTACCTACCTCTGTAATCAATCGTCTAAGCCAAATGTGTCCTGCATCGTGTTGGAGTAGGGCACTCCATGCCATTTTTAATGCTATTGGTGGGATATCAAAAGGTGGTTCAAGTATTTCGATCTCTGGATCATCTTTATATAAATTTGCGGCTCTACTGGGTAAAGTTGCGATCAAATTTTGTGCTTTGGCTAATTGCAGGGCAACATGGTAATGCCGAGTAAATACACGTATATCGCGTTTCTTTCCAATTTTTGTTAATTCAGCATCCACCCAACCTAATTTTTGCACCTCGTTAGGGTCGATGCCAACACCTACACCAAAACCGGTTTTACTGACCCAAATATGTTTGTTGTCTAAATACTGCTCCAGACTAATATTTTTCACTATGGGATTATGACTATTCACCACACATGAGAATGTGTCATACCACACCACCTTTTGGTGGAACGAAAGAGGTAACTCATCAAAACGATTGATTGCCATATCAACTCTACCTTGCTCTACATCATGGAACGTCACGTCGCTGGGAGTAATTAGATCAAGAGTAATGTTAGGTGCTTGTTTATTTAGTCTGCCGATGACTTCCAATAACAAGGTTGATTCCGCGTAATCGCTAGCCATGATCCTAAAGGTACGCTCACTTTGAAGGGGGCTAAAATCAGTATCCGGTTGAATAGTTGTTTCAAGTTTAGACAGTACATCACGGATGATAGGTTTTAATTCTAAAGCGCGTTTGGTTGGAGTCATGCCATCACTGGTTCGTACTAGTAGAGGGTCTTTGAATAAGTCTCTTAGTCTTCTCAGGCCATTGCTCATTGCAGGCTGAGTAATACTTAATTGATTTGCCGCTTTAGTGACACTGCCTTCTCTTAGCAATACATCTAAATAAACCAATAAATTTAAATCTACCTTGGCAATATTCATGGTTATTATCTCTCGCTAAAAATTGATGTGATTATAGAATGTTATCAGTATTTAATATCTTTGCCAGATATTAAATTGTTGTTAAAAAACAATTGCTTATTTTTTTGTTGGAGAGGGGTGTGAGTTGAAAGTTATTAGTAGGTCATTATTGCCATTGATTGCTTGAATGATGTCGATGACTCGCAGTTAATACTGCAAGCCATCGATTTGTTTTTACAAGCTATTAGGCAGCGTCAAACTGATTCATAGTATTATCTTCACCTGAGGCTTTAAGAGCTTGTTCACCAGAGAAGTATTCTTTATGGTCATCACCCATATTAGAACCAGCCATGGCTTGGTGTTTAACACATGCTAGGCCTTGTCTAATCTCTTTACGTTGTACACCTTTAACATAAGCTAACATTCCTTGGTCACCGAAGTAACCCTTGGCTAAGTTATCAGTAGACAATGCAGCTGTATGATAAGTAGGTAAAGTAATTAGATGATGGAAAATACCTGCTTCGCGAGCGGCATCCGCCTGGAAAGTTCTGATTTTTTCATCAGCTTCAAGGGCTAAGTCGGTGTCGTCATATTTAACTGACATCAATTCGTCTCTGCTATATTGGCTTAAGTCTTTACCGGCTTCTGACCAAATATCAAATATTTGCTGACGGAAGTTCAAAGTCCAGTTGAAAGATGGTGAATTGTTATAAACCAACTTAGCATTAGGGATCTCACTTCTTATTGCCCGCACCATATCGCCAATTTGGCCAACATGAGGTTTTTCTGTTTCAATCCACAATAAATCTGCACCATTTTGTAAAGAGGTAATGCAGTCAAGCACTACGCGGTCGAAGCCAGTGTTGTCTTGGAATTTATATAACCCATTAGGTAAACGCACTGGTTTCACTAACTTACCGTTTTGTTTAAGAACAGAGTCGCCGTCAGCTAGTTCATCTATTGATTTGACTTCACTGGTGTCAAGAAATGCGTTGTACTGAGCCGCTAAGTCACCTGCCTTTTGTGACACTGGTATTTTTTGAGTCAGTCCTGCACCTAGTGAGTCGGTACGTGCAACTATCACCCCATCATCCACCCCTAGCTCTAGAAATGCATAACGTACTGCGTTAATTTTGGCTAAAAAATCTTCATGTGGCACTGTGACTTTACCATCCTGATGGCCACACTGTTTAGCGTCAGATACTTGGTTTTCTATCTGGATACAGCAAGCTCCAGCTTCAATCAATTTTTTAGCGAGCAAATAAGTGGCTTCTTCATTGCCAAATCCGGCATCAATATCGGCGATAATAGGCACTACATGAGTTTCATAATTATCAATAGCTTGTTGGATGTCAGTGGTATCTTGGCCTTGCTGTTTGGCGTCATCTAGTTGTCTGAACAGGTCGCCGAGTTCACGAGCATCGGCTTGACGTAAGAAGGTATAAAGTTCTTCTATTAGTGCTGCTACCGAGGTTTTTTCGTGCATAGACTGGTCGGGAAGTGGACCAAACTCTGAACGTAATGCCGCAACCATCCATCCAGACAAATACAAATAACTTTTATCTGTGGTGCCTTGATGTTTTTTGACTGACAACATTTTTTGTTGTCCTATAAAACCATGCCAGCAACCTAATGATTGGGTATATTGGCTTGAGTCAGCATCATATTCTTGCATGTCTTTACGCATAATAGCTGCAGTGTATTTTGCAATATCTAACCCCGTTTTAAAGCGATTCTGCGCTTTCATTCGAGCTGCAGAGTCTGGATTGATTGCGTTCCAAGTACCTGCTTTGGTGGATCTTAGTTCTGCAATCTGTTTAACATCGTTTTGATATTGTGACATTTGAATATTCCTATAACAGTAAGGTAAAAAATAAAACAACCGATAAGGTGTGGTGGGTTGCTGTTGTTAATCATCCTATATAGGTAATCGTCATATTAATAATCTATATAAAGTATTTTCATCATTTATTATGTGAATGTGAGTGGTGTTATATAATTGATTAACAGATGTGAATATTAGGTAATAGTGTTTAGTCGTGTCTAATCTTGGTAGAATTTGTAGCTGTACTATTACCAGAATTTTATTGTAATTAAATCAACCAGAGAGTGTGTATGTCAGAGTTAATGTCTTCAATTGATCAGCGCACCAAACTTGTCGGTGAAAACCGACTTGAACTGCTTATGTTTAAATTGGGTACTAGGCACACATTTGCTTTGAATGTATTTAAAATCAAAGAAGTGATTACTGTACCTTTAATGAATCAAATGCCCGGCTCCCACCAAAATCTCAAAGGGGTGACTAACTACAGAGGGGCTTCTATTCCCGTCATTGATCTTCGTGCGGCAATTAAAATGACTACTAATGAAGAGAATTACGTAGCAGTCAATGTGATCATTACTGAGTATAACCGTAGTGTCCAAGGGTTCTTGATTGGGGACGTGATGCGTATAATTAATACATCATGGAGCGACATTCAGCCACCTCCATCATCAGCAGGTAAAAATAATTATTTAACAGCCATTACACAGGTTGAAGTTGATGGAAATAATGAACTGGTTGAAATTATTGATGTAGAAAAAGTGTTATCGGAAATTGTCGAGTACGATATAAGCATTTCTGAAGATGTGTTGGACGAGGAGGTAGCTGCGCATCTCAAAGGTAAAAAAATATTGATAGTTGATGACTCTGCCACAGCACGTTGGCAAATAAGAGAAACCCTTAGCCAATTGGGTCTTGAAATTATTGAAGTGAAAGATGGCTTAAAAGCCTTGAACCTTTTAAAAAGTTGGGCTGATGAAGGAAAAACCGTTACTGACGAAATTCTGATGATGTTCACCGATGCAGAAATGCCTGCAATGGATGGTTATCGTCTGACCTCAGAAGTAAGACAAGATCCTCGTATGAGTGATTTATTTATAGCACTCAATACATCGTTAAGTGGAAGCTTCAACGATGCTATGGTAGAAAAGGTCGGTTGTAACCGCTTTATATCTAAGTTCCAACCAGACTTGTTGGTCGATGTTGTACAACAGAGAATGCGTGAAATACTAGACTCCAAAAGTTGATATCTATTAATAAATCCTGTTACCTTCATTTTTTGTTCATATAAGTAACTAATACTAATCATTCACAATACCTAACGTATAATTCTGCGGTATTCTTTTTAACTTTTCATCATTGGAGAACAGATGAAGCAACTTGCCACTTTTTTATTAGCTGTTTTATGTCAGGCAGCACTAGCTACTGATACACCAAAAAATATTATTATGATCGTAGGTGATGGTATGGGACCAGCTTATACCACTGCCTATCGTATGTACGCAGACGACCCGAGTACGCCAGAAGTTGAGCAGACAGTGTTTGATAGATTGTTAGTAGGCATGGCTAGTACGCACCCTGACTTGGTCTCAGGTTATGTTACGGATTCAGCCGCTGGTGCCACAGCCTTATCAACGGGGGTGAAGTCCTATAACGGTGCGATTGCTGTAGATGTTAACAAAAAAACTGTTCTAACAGTATTAGAGTTGGCCAAAATGCAGGGGCGTAAAACAGGTGTGGCTGTGACTTCGGAGGTTAATCACGCCACCCCAGCAAGTTTTGGTTCACATAATGAGAGCCGTAAAAATTATGATAAAATAGCCAATAGCTATTTCGATGACAAAATTAAAGGTCAATTTGTTTTGGATGTGATGTTAGGTGGCGGCTGGAAGTATTTCATTCGTGAAGACCGAAATTTAGTCGAACAATTTAAGGCCGCTGGTTATCAATATGTCGATGAATTAACTCAGCTAGAAACCGTAAAAGCGGGCACACCTTTGTTAGGTTTGTTTGCTGATACAGGCATGCCTTGGGCTTTAGACAGCGTCGACCAGATGCGTCTTCCTATATTAGCAAAAGCTGCGGTCCGTCAGTTAGAGAACGATCAAGGATACTTTTTACTGATAGAAGCCAGCCAAGTCGATTGGGGTGGACACAGTAATGATATAGGTGCTGCAATGGCGGAAATGCATGATCTTGCTTTGACTTTAGAATGGTTAGAGCAATATATTGAAAAAAATCCTGACACTCTGATGGTGCTTACTGCCGATCACAGCACCGGTGGTCTAACTATTGGCGCCAATGGCAATTATCGTTGGGAGCCCAAGTGGCTTAAAAACCTAAAAGCATCACCGTCTGAGATTGCCACTCAATTAATGACAGCCAAAGATATAGAAGCCTTGGCAAATGATTTGTTGGGGTTTGCATTAACTAAGGAAGAGATCGCTAGCTTAAATGTGATTGAATCTGACAAACCTAAGGCTTTTTATAAAGCTATTTCTAAAATTTTGGATAACCGTACATATACTGGATGGACAACCACTGGACATACTGGAGTGGACGTACAAATATTCGCTAAAGGATTAGGCAGTGAGCGCTTTAACGGTTATATGGATAATACAGATATTGCCCAGACTGTATTTGAACTACTTAGGAACAAAAAGTAACATTTTTTAAGCTGGCACTTGTGAACAAGTGCCAGCTAATATCCGGTTAATTCAATAAAACCGACACCCGAATGGGAGCCTGAAATCACAGTTCCACCTTCGTAGTAAGAAAAAATTCCTGGATTCCACTGCTTGGTTTGCATAGGTGCAATCTGGATATCGATTTGTTGCTTGGGCAATTGAATCGACCAATTCAGGGGCAATAAACCTTGTTCTACTTTGGTACGCTTGATCACTTTTACCCGAATCTCTGACTCGGCTAAAGGTATAACTTTGCCACTTTTTGTTACTAGAGTGCCTGACCAGTAGTCTTCTGCTTGCTGGTGACGCATATTAAACAACATCAACTTAGCACCGTCATCAAAGTGAATAGAAAACCAATCCCAGCCTTGTGCAAGTGGAGTTAGGTATTGAGAGCTCCATTCATGATCAAACCAAGCATTACCTGTTACCTGAACTATTCCGCTTGGTAATTGTAGCTCCCCGGATACTTGAATATGTGGTTGACTGTAATAATAGGATGCTTGATTTGAGTCTCGCAACTTACGACTAAAACCTTGCTCGCCATGTTTTACAAAAGGTTTGTCTGTTGCTAAGTCTAGGTTAATCTTAATCTGTGAATCGATAGTGAATGCAAGAGTTGACGGAAATAATTTGGATGACTGCGCTAGCCACTGCCAATCATCAATAAAAGCATTAAATGGCTCAGTGGAAATCCCAGCATTACCCACACCGCCACGGGCAAAACGTTCTTCAAACCAAGCTTGTTTGCCATCTCTCAAAGCTACATGCCCCATATATTGCTGAGCATTCGACCATGGCGTGTTTTGGGTGTCACTTGCGAAGCGAAATAGCGTCCACTGCAAAGCATAGGGATTGTTTTGTGTGTCGGTTAGATTCGCGGTGATGTACCACCATTCAACTGCAAAGTTTGGGTGACTGCTATGATCGTGAGGGAAAGTAATCTTGTACCCTGGGATCACCTTTGCCATGGTTTTATTAGGTGTTTTTGGAACTTCGTTCTTAGTCACTCTTTGCTGACCTAAAGAAGATCGACTCAAGCCTGAAAACATAGCACTTTTCTGTTGTTCTTCATCAGGATTTTTAGAGCAAGCTACAACAGCGGTAATCAATAGCAACAGCAACAGATATTTGGCTAGAAACTTAAACACTTAATATCCTCAACTAATTTTCGACGACTTAATCTATACAGAGGAAGTGCTACCACTAGCACAATTAACAAAACACTTAACAGCCCAGCAGAAAGAAGTTTAGCGGGGGTAATCAATAAGGGGTAACTCCAACTAAATGCTTGCACATTAATTAAGTTGATCAACAGCCAAGTTAAGCCTATGCCAAAAGGCAAGGCGAGCAAACAAGCCAGTAAACTGAGTAGGGTGTATTGAATAAGTGATAAACCAGTCATTTGATAATTACCCACTCCCATGCTTCTCAATAATGCCCGTTGTGGTCGATTATCCATGTCAATCATCAGCACTGAGGTGGCCAAAGACAGAGCCGCAACTAACAAGGTGACAATGTTTAAACCATCAGTGATCACAAAGGTGCGTTCGAAGGTTTGCATCGATAAAGCTAATAGTTCACGAGTTTGTATTGATCTGACTTGGTTCGATATTGAAGCTGATGCCAATTGTTTGGCAAATAGACTTTGTTGTTGCTTAGATGCAAAGTGCAGGGCAAATAGGGTGGTGTTAGCTTTATATTTGGCGAAATAATCTAAAGCCAACAGGGCTTGGGCATTTTGATTGCCGTAGTCATAGTAGATACCTACAATATGTTTTGTTTCAGGTTGGCCAGACTCAACATAAAAATTCAACTCTTCTCCTAGTGTTAATTCATGACGCAAAGCTAATTGCTGATTAATTAACACCCCTTGGCCAACTGTGAATTTTTGCCAAGCATCATCTTGCTGCTGTACAAATAGCATCGCTTCTTGATACATATTACTACTGGGGTAAGACCTAAGCTCTATCTTGGCTTTATTTGGGGTTGTATTTTTAGTTCTACTGAGCGGTTTATTAAGCAAAACGGCATCAAGGCCTTTGCGCTCTATCACTTTCACGTCTATGTCTTGAGTGGCTAACCATTGCGTAAATGCCTCTGGTGATTGCGTAGAAATATATTGGTCGGCTACTAAGCGCTGAGTTAACCATTGCTGGGTGGCTTGACGAAAACTATCCACCATTAAATTCATACCAATATTACTGGTTAAGGCAATAAAAAATGCACAACAGGCAATTTTACTTTTTTGTGATAAACGTACCCCATCCGCTGCCAACCAGCGAAATAGCACCCATCTTTCTGGTAAACTGTGAAACAGCATATTTAGGCTCTTTGGTAAGGCATAAATAAGCAAACTACAACCCGCAAAAATAATCATTGCTATGGCGCTAAAACTCACTAATATATTTTGAGAGTAATAGCCTAATCCCACAGCAAGACAGCCCAATATGATACTGGCAAACAACCATGGCAGATGATTTGTGTGAACATTTACACTTAAGTTGCGTAAAGCCAATTTAGTATTCAGCTGTCGCATAGGTAAAATTGCTGCAGTAAAAGCGCCTAAAATACATGCCGCAAAACATTGTGTCATTAAGCTCAAATAAGCGACTTGTGTGTAACCTATGCGCACATCAAATAAGCTTTGCAATGTAAGCGATACCAGGGGAGAGGCTAACTGCGCTAAAAATACCCCTGCTATGGCACCGAGTGGCGCGCAAAATAAGCTAATGAGTAGCAATTCAGCACCTTGAGCCCAATATATTTGTTTTCTGGATACTCCTAACTGCCGAACTATCCTTAAATTATGCCAGCGTTTCATTATCAATAAATGTAAGGCGTTCATAACAACAAACATACACACTACAAACATCAAACATGCCATAGCTAACAGGTTCAGATGAAAACTGCCGGTAAGCTGCTGTGCTTGCTCGCCAGTATTGATATTTTCAAGACGAAGATGTTCTGGCAATGCCGCCTTTAACTCATGAGTTCCTTGGTCATTTTGCACGCCCACTACCATCAGTTCGCTAAGTTTTTGTGTGCCTAACACTCGCTGTAACTGCCCGATGTCCATAACGATTTCTCGTCCTAAACCCTGACTAGCAGTCACCGCTAGTTTGGGCAATAACTGATTGTTTTCAATTGATAATGTTTGTGCGTCGCTGAGGTTTAACTCAGATGCAAAATCAGCATGGATCACACTAACAAAAGGAGGTCGCCATAATTGCCCAAGCTCTTCAGTTGATACTTTGGAACTATTTTTCTCAGCCTTTAAGGCGTTACTGGCTAAATAACTGATTACCGAAAATGAATCTATTCCCAACAACGATATTCGTAGTGGCTGAGCTGTTATGGGATGCAAAATATTCTGTGAACTACGTAACACTGGGATAAGTTGAGTAAAGCCTAATCGACGCAGTGCCGCAAAATCTTGCTTATTTAATGTATGCCCACTTCGAGCAATTATGCGTTGTTCTACTTGTTGCAAAAATGGCTGGCTAGAGGATGCATAACTATTTTTTGCGGCACTATTGATCACCAAAACTGCACTGAGGCCCGCACAAGCGGTGATCAAAGCAACTAATACTAGTAATACGCGTAAGGTATTATGTTGGTAACTTGCCCAAATAAGTTTCAGTAACGGTGCCATAGTTAGGCTGATACTAAGTTTGATGTCTGATTTGGGGGCTGGTTTGAGAAAGCATGCAGGCGCCCTTGTTGTAACAATAATCGAGAATCCGCAAAAGCAGCTACCTTGGGGCTATGTGTCACTACTACTAAGGTTAGACCCAGTTGCTTGCATAACCTAAATAATAACTCACTAACAACTTGGCTATTGTTATCGTCTAAGTTTCCAGTGGGTTCATCGGCTAACACTAAACTGGGTTGATGGGACAATGCACGGGCAATGGCAACCCTTTGTTGCTCTCCACCAGATAAATTTACCGGTAGTTTGTGTTTGTGTGATTTTAATCCCAACTGCTCTAATAAATCATTGTGGAAAGGGCCGATTGGCAAACCATTCAGTCTGGCAGGAAAGGTGATGTTGTCCCACACCGATAAACAGTCAATTAAATTAAACTGTTGGAAAACTATGCCTAAATGTTTTTTTCGAAACTGATCAGCTTGTACCTCACTCATATTATTGAGTGTTAAGCCTGCCACTTTAACCACACCTTTATCAGCGTTATCTAAAGCGGCCAGTATATTGAGTAAGGTAGACTTGCCAGAGCCTGAATCGCCACTAATGGCGACAGATTGTTTGGCTTTAAGGTGAAAATCGAGGGTATCTAAGATTTTCTTGTTCGAATGACCATCAGTAATTTGTTTGACTAAACCGATAACTTCAATCATCTCTGCCTTATTATCTTTTTATGATGGATATAAGCAGTACGTTAAAACTCGACGTTTAAACGTCTGCTAAAAAGTGATCGAGATCTTCACCTGTTAGTTTTTTTATCTGCGCAAAGATGTACCACAAAGCTGCAATCAACATCAGCATACTTGGGATCACTATCACTGGGTAACTCAAGGCCGTCATTCTACCTAACTCTTCAGTGTATTCTGTGGTACCAGGAGGGCTGATTAATATAACTTTAGCCAAAATGTAATTTAGTGCTGCAGACAAGAAAAAAGAAGCAGCGACAATATAGGAGCTTATAGCCATCTTTTTCTCAAATTCGTTACTTGCGCCAGAGTTTTCTAAGGATTGATTGAGGTTTTCCCAATTAATAATTTGCTCACTTAATACAAACACTTTCAACAAAGGCTTACTGGTTCTTTGGGTGATAAGAACCGCAATACCAATAATAGCCGGTATGGTTGCTTCTTTAATGGCAATATATTCGGCAGGTAGTTCTAATAAACTGATACCGCCTGTTAGGAATACACTGACAATCCCAAGCACTGAAAACGGGTTTATTTTGGATGTTTGTTTGAGATCCCAGATACCAAAGCCAATTGGGAAAATCAGCGCTGCCACAATACTCCATGCAGGCCCTAAATATTCATCACTGCTGAGGTTAGTTAAAATCACCACGGGAATAATAATATTGAAGGCTAGATTACCCAGCAAACCTGATTTTTTTTGTGGTTTAGGGTCTGACATTGATTACCTTTTATTTTTCAATTGATTGTTTGATATTAGTATATTCGTATTAACTGTCTAGGGCGATGGTTTTGCCCATAATTTTGCACCTGCTAATCCAGCAATAAAACCAAACAAGTGCGACTCCCAAGAAACAAAAGGGGCGGAAGGAAAAACACCTAGAATTAAACCGCCATAAAAAAATGCGACTAATACAGAAATAATCATAAGTTTAAATTTGCCGCTTAAAAAACCAGCTAAAAGCAAATAACCAAAGTAGCCATAAATGACTCCGCTTGCACCAATGTGGGTGGCAGGTCGGCCAAATAACCACACCAACAAGCCAGTTATTAATATTATCCAAATGGTTAACTGCATGTAGCGCTTTAAGCCATACTGCAGCAGTAGATAGCTGAAAATACATAAAGGGATAATATTCGAAAAATAGTGCTGTAAACTGCCATGTAAAAATGGGCCTAACACTATGCCTCTAAGTCCAGGAACATAGCGTGGAATATTACCCAGGTGATTAAGCATTCTTCCTGTCAGCAAGTTAATTATCTCGATCGCGCTGATCAACAAAAATATCGCAAGTACTAAGCGAATTTGTTGTTTGGTATTTGAAGCTCTGCCTATTGAATGGGTCATTGAAATACACTGCGATTAAAATAGATGGCAATAGTGTGACTGATTAATTACACAAAAGTCATGTCAAATTGTCACAAAATAATATGCGGCAAATAACGTGACATATCTTGAGTGATGGGCGATGAATCTTCTCTTAAGGAAATACCTGCGGCTTGATCGTTCACCAGCCACGAACCTATCAAGGTGTGATTATTACCGAACTGGGGCAGGGGATAATAAGCCTGGTAAATAAAGCCTTCTTCACCGTATGGGCCATCGGCATGTAACACTGTTTTGCCATTTTCAATGACACTGATATTGGCACCTTCCCGAGAGAAAATCGGTTTTTTGACTAACTTTGTTTCTGTTGCCTTGGATAATTCATCTTCAAAATATGCCGCTAATAGATTTGGATGATTGGGAAACATTTTCCACAACATCGGCATCAAGGCTTTGTTAGATAAAATCGATTTCCAAATTGGCTCTAGCCAATTCACCTGTGCGTTTTTAATAGATTGGCCAAACTCTTCTCGTTGCATAAACTCCCATGGATAAAGTTTAAACAATGTCTCAATTTTGTTGTCTTGCAAATCACTAAAACTACCACACTCAGCAAGGCCAATATCTTCAATAAATACAAAGTCATCACTTAAACCAGACTCTTTTGCACAATCTTGTAAATATTGCACTGTGCCACGATCTTCATCGGTATCTTGGCAACAGGCAAAATGCATCTGGCTGATATCGTAATGTTTGGCTATGGCGGCTAATCTATGTACTAGTTTTTCTTGTAGCGAGTTAAATTGATCCGCTTGTTTAGCAATTTTTCCAGCATTGACCTGCTCTTCTAACCATAACCACTGCCAGAATCCTGATTCATACAAAGACGTAGGGGTATCAGCATTGTTTTCGTACAACTTAGCTGGACCTTTGCCGTGATAAGCAAAGTCTAAGCGTGAATACAGGCTAGGATCTTGGTTTTTCCAGGAGTCAGATATTTGTTGCCAAAAATGTTGTGGAATTTGGAATTTTTCTAGCAACTCTTCAGAGTTGACAACCTTGTCTACCACAGCCAAACACATCTTGTGAATGTCTTCAGTGGGTGCCTCTAAGTCTTGTTCAATTTGTTCGAGAGAGAACTGATAATAAGCCGATTCATCCCAATAAGCTTCACCGTGCATAGTATGAAATTTAAAGCCGAACTCTTCGGCTTTTCTTTTCCAATTGGCACGTTCAGGGATGGCAACTCTTAACATGGTTTGTACGGCATAAAACCTTTAAAATTTGGGTTAACCACCCCAGCCACCTTTTTTAGAGCTGCTGCCCCAACTAGATTTAGCGCGCACACTGCTACCAAATCCACCACGACTCATGGTTTTAGTCACTGTCGGTTTAGGTTTCAGTGATTTCTCACTAACCTTCATAGTTCTGCGGCGATTGTCGCCAAAATCATGGCCATCTGCACCTATCCATCTATTTCTATAAGATGAATTTCTAGAATTAGATGTAAACATGGGCTGAGAATAATAACCTCTAGGCGACATTAAATTGCTTAACATGTAGCCAGCCATTAAAGGCATAAAAAACGATCCTGAGTCGCGCTGCACAACTCGGCACTGATTGTTGCCGAATTCTGTTTCGCAATCTGACTGTGAATTGTATTTGGGTCCGGTACGTTCAGCTTCTTTTACAGCATCTTCATAAGCAGTTTTACATTTTTCAGCAAACTCAGGATTCGCATTAGTACAATCATCTGCGCTAGTAAACACCGCAGCATCTTGGTCGTTACCACAAGCGGTAAGAAAGATTGCTGCAATACCTAATGCTAAAGGTTTAACACTAAAGCTTTTACGCATACTGACTAGATTGATTGACTTTGAACGCTTGATTTTATTGGATTGCATAGGGCTCTCCTAGTAACTCATACAAGCAGCGTTAAGCAGCCCAACAGAAATAGAAACCGCTGCTAAAATAGTCCCTGCTGATATTTCATTTTTATCAATTCTGTCAGCAATTTTAGGCATAAAGGTAAAACGTAATAAGGCAAAGGCTAGGGATTGAGCAATAATTGCCACTATGCCCCAAATCACAAAATCGATTAAAAATTCTGAGTTAGCTACGGCACCTGCTAAGGCGATACTAAAGCCTATCATGGCGCCACCAAAACCTATGGCTGCTGCTTGATTTTTATGTACCTTAACTAGTGCCCATTCATCATGAGGTGTCACAAAGGCGTACACCACTTTAAACACAAACAACAACAAAATTGAAACGCCAAAGTACAGTGCAAAGTTGTCCAAGCCTGAGATTGAATTTAATACTGCGTCCATTATTATTCCTTTTTTGTTAGGTGATATTTAACTGAGCGAACAATTCTCATTAATTGTTAGCCATTAATCTTAATATCTGCTTGACCAATATTAAAGCCAGTACTGACGACTAAGCAACGGTCAAAATTGTTATTTACTAATTTTTCTTCAGCGGTGACTAGTAAGGTTTCCGTTTCGTCGTCGTCAAGTTGACGTTCATATAACATTACAAACTGATCGGTCTCGCTAGTATCACCATCTTGTTCATAGGTCTTTTCGGTCATAGCAACGGGTGGTGATTCATCACCCACTGCATCCCACACGCGCTGATATTCTGTGTCTTCAAGCTGATAAGTTGGTTTGGATACACCTGAGGCAATAGTTTGTTTCCACTGAGCTTCCGAACCTATGGTTTTAGTCTCGTAAAAGTACCATAGCTTTACATCTGTGATGTGATTTTCTGTATCACCACCATCTAAGATAACTTGTAAAAAGGCATCATCATCGGTGTAAAAACGTAAAATTTTGCCACCGGTATCCAAGTTCACTTCACCTACTGCTTGAATAAGGTGCTGACTAGCCGCTTTTTCAATCATCAGTTGTGGCTCAATTAAACGTAATTTAAGGGGATCGAGTTCAAACGAACCACCTAAGTACAACCCCATGATTTCAGGTGCTTTAGGTGTTGTTTTGGTTTCTTTTTTACCAAATAATTTACTAAACATATGCGAGCCTATTTACTTTTCTTCAAAGTCACTCCACTGAAATTTGATTATCCTCTCATCGGCTATATAGAAAATTTTATCACCGGGTGAGAGCATCAAATTTAAATCTGGATTAACCTGAATATTTAACTTTTCATCTGCTTTGACCATACCTATCAAAGTAGCGCGATACTTGCGTTTAAGCATTTCAAAAATATTTTCAATTTTTAATGGTGGGATATGAGCTGGAATACAAACTGAATATTGCGCCTGGCCATGATTAATATCTAAAAGGTCGTGATGTAACAAGCTTGAGCCAGGGTCAAACGCCGACTTCGCCAACATTTCTACTGCGACACTAGGGGTACACTCCACGTTAGGGCAGTGTTTTTGTAATAAACCAACTAAGCTCTCATCATTAAAATAGGCCACCATTTGTGCAGTTGGATTACGTTGACTGCAATATAATGCGGTGGTCATAGTGAGGTCGTCTTCTGGATTATCCATTAACACCACACGAGCCTTGGATACGCAGGCTCTGTCCATATCGGTATCATTACTAAAGGTGGCGACTTTGATAAACTCAATTTGGCCGGGTAAAGGGTTGCTGATATCGGCTCTAACACATAGCACTATTACCGGATCATCTTCGGTGAACGAGCGTTCACGGATTAATAGATTTAATAAACGTATGGTGCGATGACCGTTCCAACCCAGCACAAGAATATGATCTTCAACATTTAAACTTTTCAAACCTCTTGCTCCTCTTTGCCATTGATTCGATACCCAAGTTGCGACGCGCCCTAATACTAGAGCAAAAATACTCAGACCTAATGGAATAATGTAAAAGGATACTAAGTATTTGCCTGCTGTGGTGCTCGGTGACAAATCACCGTAACCAACTGTTGAACCTGTGACCACCAACCAATAAATAAAATCTACCGGTTGAGTTAATGATTCTTCTCCCGCTAGATGTAGTAGTAACCAACTGCTTAAGCCATAAAAAAGAAGCGCCAGTACAATACTGTACCAGCGCATCTCGACAAACACTCGACTCAACATCTTGCGTAATATTAGAAACATCGTTTGCCTTATTTCACTTCAAAGCCAATGAATTATTTGCCTAATATACGGCTAAGTTCATCATCTGCTGATGCGTTGCCGCCAGCAATTCCTGCTTCTGCTAAACGTTTGCTCAAGTCATCACTAGACTCTTCAGTTGCTAGTTCTTCTGCAGCTTGTAATTCAGCATTACGCAAGTTTTGTTTGTCTTGAATACGTGACAATGATTCAGTGGCAGTTTTCATCTTGCTGTTAGCGCCCAAATGACGAGATGACACAGCAACCTGTGCTTTTTGCACTGACTCAGTGGCCTTTACCATATCAACCTGTTGTTCCAAACGTTTTAGGTTTGATTTAGCTTGTTTGATATTAACAGCCAGTTGCTTCTCTGATTGCTTAAACTGGTCAAGGTATTTTTGTTCGCCATCTTGCTCCGCACGCAAATCACTGACTTTTTGTGCACAATCTAAGGCTAATTGACGATCAGTGTCTACTGCTTTACGAGCATGGGCTTCGTATTGCTCAACTGATGTTTGTAAGCTGTCTACTTTTTGTTGAGCTAGTTTGCACTTAGCCAATATTTGAGTTCTGGCGTGATCTGACTTACGCAGCTCATCTTTGGCTTCACGAATTTCTTGCTCAAGAATACGAATGGCCTGACTGTCGGCTACAGATTGTGCCGCTTCAGTTGCTCCGCCTTTAACAGCAGTAATTAATTTTCTCCAAACTGACATATTCTTTCTCCTAACTAATACAGTAAGTGCTATTTCAAATGGACTTCATAAGCATCTAAAAATGCTTCGACATTTTGAAACAGGGTAGATAGCTCAATTACGATACTCTCAGCTTTAGACTGTGAACTTAATGAGCCAAACGCTGTGTAATACTCATCACCAGCAACTTGCGATATACCAACTGTTGTCAGTGGGAATATCATGTGCGTCTTTAAAATTTCTTCATTTAATAGAGCGCAGTCTTTGACTTCGGACTTGGCAAATAATAGTGATTCCACCAAAATTTGTTCACCACTAATGGCTAACCAAGCATCTATTCCGTCACTGTTTGCTATTAATAAACAATTTTCTTCTTTAGTGACAACCAAATCTTGGTTATCTGCTAAAAGGGTCTCAAGTTGGTTAAGATCCCAAGTCATGGCTACTCTCCTGTAAGGCTAATGACTAACGTGTAATTCAAAGATGTTAGCCATCTGTGATATTACGTGGCACAGTTTAGTCAATATAAAGTTAATAAGTCAAATTATATTTTCAACATTTGATATTCATATGTTTTAAATGTAAATTATACGTCACGTTTGGTTATTTGGTGAAAAGTTAATATTATGTCTAAAAATAATGATGAAACAACAAACAATACAATACCATCGCTAACTGCCGATTGGCGACAACTGGTTCAGCGTCTGCTTAAGGCTGAAATGTCGAAGCGTGGTACTAAGTATCAAGATCTCAGCGACAGACTATCTAATATAGGCATACATCAAAGCGCAGACAACCTAAGAAATAAAGTTAATAAGGGTATTATGGGTGCAGATTTGTTGTTACAAATCATGTACGTTTTGAATATGCGCAAAATCGAACGCGACGATATCATCGAAATATTTACTGATTTAGGCAGTCCCTTAGAATAAAAACTAGTTGAGTTTCTGTTTGAAATCGATTTTACGCACTAACCATGGGTTAGTCGTAGCTTGAACAACTAAAGTAAACAGAACCACACCAAAGCCAATAGATTGTATTGTCCACCAATAATGCAATTCAACTGGTAACGACAATACCAAAGCTATAGTGACGACTCCGCGTAATCCACCCCACACCATAACAGGGCCATAATTCCACTCAACTGAATGTTTCAACACAAATTTGCCAAAGCCAATTGACACATAACAAGCAACTAACCGTGAAACAAAGGCGGCTAATATACCAATCAGCATGGCGAACCACTGATCGCTAAACATTGTAAATGTAAATACTAAGCCCATTAAATAGAACACAAATAAGTTAGCGACAAAGGACAAAAACTCCCAACTTTGATGGATCTCTACTTTGTTTGCTCTAAGTCCCAACAAGGCATTTTTCGCGACTAACGCTGCTATTAAAACAGCAATGATCCCTGATAAATTTAAGATATGTTCTGCCAGATAGAAACTACCATAGGCCAATGCAAGGCTAGTAACAGTATAATTAGCAGAGGTTGCAGGGATAACCTTCAGAATAAAAATAGCCAGTTTTGCTAGTACTGCACCCACTAACGAACCACCCAACATAACTTTCACCAATAGCCAAACACCACCCATACCCGTAACCTGATGTTCACCTAAAGCAATGGCTAATAAAATGCCATACAATACAATCGCGGTTGCATCATTAAATAAGCTTTCGCCTTCAATTAAGGTTGCTAGTTTTTCGGGAGCTTTGGCCTCTTTAAGTTGAGTGACAACGGCAACAGGATCGGTAGCAGAAATAACCAACCCCGTAATTAACGCCGCAATCCAAGGAAAACCTTGTGTTTCACCAATCAAATAATACATTATGGCCGCGGCGATCGATGCCGCTATTATCATGCCTATTGTGGCACTGAATAAAATAGCTCCGATTAAAGGTCGCATGACTTTGGTATTGAGATTAAGCGCGGCTTCAAACACTAGTATAGGAATAAGTACAAACAAGATTAAGTCTTGGAAATTATCTGATCTAAGCCCTGTATCAAAACCACTCATGGGAATAATAAATGAAGACAACATGCCCCAAAATAAAATACACAGGGTCAAGGGTAATTTGCTGTATTTAGCACAAATCATGGCCGCCAATCCATTGATTAATATAATAATTAGCATGGTAATTAACTGGATAATATCCATAAAGTGACTTTTTTTAGTTGTTAAGGAGGTAGGTTGTTGGTTTTTGATAGGAAGTACAAGTTTATCGAGACAAAAAAAAGCCCGGCTACATTGAATCAATGAGCCGGACAAATAACAGTTTTGGGAGAAAACGTCAATAATCTAACTGTGAGTTAATCATAATTCAGTAGGATATATGTGCAATGCAATTAGGGTATGCATACTTGATTGCAGGTATTAAAAAATATACGTAAAATGAAGGGACTGTTGATTTTTCATATATCCACGAGACTGAGGTCATTTATTTGGATACCGAGGCGTTTGCCTTGAAGTTTAGTCATTCTAAACGAAAGGCAAACAACGAAGGTAGGCGAATAAATGGCCCAGCCTGCAAGGTTTTCCTCAAAACGCCCTCACTCATCGTTAAAACCCGTTTATTTGGATGGCCAAACTTCACAGGTTTCGCCTTGATTGAGTACATTTTGAGGAAAATATCGTTGACATATGAAAGATCAACAGCCCCTAGGCAACTAATTTTGAGACCACTATGAAACTATCTGATTTCCAATTTGACCTACCAGAAAGCCTTATCGCCCGATATCCAACTGAATTACGTAGCAGCAGTCGTCTGATGCAACTTAACGGCAACAGTGGTGAGGTGAGTCACAAACAATTTACCGATATTGTTGAGTTAATCGACCAAGGTGATTTGCTTATTTTTAATAATACCCGAGTGATCCCCGCAAGGCTGCTAGGTCAAAAGGAGTCGGGTGGCAAAGTTGAAGTGCTGATTGAGCGAGTATTAGACGAACATCGAGTATTAGCTCACGTAAGAGCCAGTAAATCTCCCAAAGTAGGTAGTAAGTTAATACTCGAAGGCAAAGTGCAGGCTGAAATGGTCGCCCGCCACGACGCTTTGTTTGAGTTAGTGTTTTTAAATGATGAGCCTGTTTTAGCTTTACTTGAAGAATTTGGGCATATGCCACTACCACCTTACATCGACAGGCCAGATGAAGACTCAGACAAAGAACGTTATCAAACTGTGTATAACCAAGTGCCTGGTGCAGTCGCTGCACCTACGGCTGGTTTGCATTTTGATGAAGATGTTCTTCAGATGCTCAAAGCAAAAGGTGTGAAATCAGAGTTTGTTACCTTACATGTTGGCGCGGGTACATTTCAGCCAGTAAGAGTAGACAATATTCTCGAACACCAGATGCATTCTGAGTATGCAGAAGTACCGCAACAGGTAGTTGCTGCCATTTTGGCGACAAAGGCTGCTGGTAAACGAGTCATTGCAGTAGGAACTACATCGGTTCGTTCCATAGAATCAGCCGCACAAGCGTCATTTAAGGCTGGAACTGAGTTGACTCCATTTCTTGCAGATACCGATATCTTTATCTACCCAGGCTACGAATTTCAGCTAGTAGACGCCATGTTAACCAACTTCCATTTATCCGAGTCCACCTTATTAATGTTAGTCAGCGCTTTTTGCGGTAAAGAAAATATCGAAAGTGCTTATCAACAAGCAATTGCACAAGAATATCGATTTTTTAGTTATGGTGACGCGATGTTTTTGGAAAAGAAAGTAGGCCAATAGTAGGAATTAGAAAGTAGAAAGTAATAATTTAATTGGTCGTTCTCTTTAATTGGTCGTTCCCTTTAATTTGTTATTTTCTGCGGTAATCCGTACTGGCACTATTCTTCCAATGTTATGTTGTAATTTTTGAGAAGTATTGTTTCTTTTTTACCTTTCATCGACAAACGCCCTTCATTCCATATTTTTATAAGTTCTTGTCTTTTTTCAGCAGGCATTTTTTTTGAGAAGATCGGTCTTTCAAGCAATTTTTTTTCCAAACCAGGGCGCACGATTTTAAGGTCTTCATTCAATTTCAGCTGATTTAAAACATGCTGAAGAACAAGATCACTATCTGCATATAAGTCGACTCTATTTTCTTTAATCATACGGAATATGCGCTTGACTACATCACCGTCACCTGCGAGCACTTCAACTAAGTCAGAATTTTTGGGGTCATCTATATAATTTTGATAGTCACTACTCATTGAGCTGTAATCCCAGCCAGGCCCAGTTGCGATACGTTTTCCTTTTATGGATTGAACGCCGTTATAGTGCCATGGATCATCTCGCCTAACGACAAAAGCTGAGGTGTATGCAAAGGTTTCTTCGGTGGCATATTCGAAATTGCTTTCTGAATTTTTTGAATATAGATACTCTGGTAACATATCGCAAAGACCGTCAGCCACCATAGCCAGTCCTCTTGCCAGAGGCACTTCGTAATATTCCAGTTTATAACCTTTTGATGTGTATATTTGCTCCAACATATCTATGACAACACCGCGAGCCGGAGACCCTTGTGATGGGAATATTGTCATTGGAGCCCATTGGTCGTAACAAACTTTTAATGTCGCACCATGATTGCTGCCAGCTATGCTGGTTCCCGTCAAAAAGAGCATTAAGATTAGTAGTCGATAGATTTTTTTATCTTTCGACATAGTCACGACCCTTTTCTTTCGCCACATAAAGTTTCAAATCGGCGCGTTTAAATAGCTCGTCAATTGAATAGTCTTCTAGCTCTGATGATTCAATGCCAATACTCACTGTGTAGGTAATGGTTTTACCATCAACCTCTATTGTTGCATGACTAATGGCTTTTCGTAATTTATCAGCAAGGTGGAAGGCTTCATCCATTCCAGTATCAGAAAGAAATATGCCAAATTCTTCCCCGCCAAGTCTCCCAAAAAGATCGGATTCCCTCAAAAAAGCATGAATAGTATCTGCAAAATGCACTAATACTTTATCACCGCTGAAATGACCATAGGTATCGTTAACCATCTTGAAGTTATCTAGATCCATCAATATAAAGGAGGCAGGCGATTTTTGGCGTTTGCAAAGAATAAGCAAGTGTCGAGCCGCTGCAAAGAAACTTCCGCGATTTAATATGCCAGTCAATGAATCATTTTTAGCTAACTTTTCGAGTTTGTCATTTGATATTTGCAATTCTTCGGTGCGTTTTGCAACGGCATCTTCTAGCCAACTTCGCTTGGCTTGTTCGTCTTCCAATAATCGCTCTCTATTTTTCTCAATCGCACTGAGCATACTATTCATATGATTTTGAAGTTCGATGAGTTCGTTATACTCCATATTAGAAAGGTTAATTCGTTTACTGACATCTTGGTTCATTTGAACCTCATTCACTTGCGACATCAATTCTTTTAATGGGGTTGCCAAATAACGATCAAAGGCCCAAACAAACAGCCAAAACAAAACTGATAATTTTATAATTTCGGTAATGGCCATTAAGGAAAAACCAAATAAAACGCGATCTAAAATAACTTCTGATGATGAATAAAGTACTAAGGATCCAAGCAGCACACTTTTGCCATTAAGACTCCACTTTAAGTCTGATGTTGTAGCAAAAATTGACAAGGGCGCTGAAGTTGGTGAGTAAGTCCTTTCATAAATAGTATTTTTACCCTCTTTGTCGAAAATATCGACACCCTGGATAATCGGCAGTTTGAGAATCCCTGCGATGAGTGAATTCACTTGATTCTGGTTGTATTGCCATAAGCTAGTTGAGATAGGGCCGCGGATTGTTTCTTCCAGTTGCTTTAATTCATTTAAGATTGAATCCTGAGTTTTCATATACTCGGTCAAAAACTGCATGCTTGTGATTAGCAAGGTTACGCCCAGATAGATGGAAAAAATAACACGCATCATTTTTTGGGACAGATTTTTAGGACGAATAAAGCGTGTAACCATTAAAACAGACTATCCTGATACAACTTAATTTAGAACTAATCTTAAAGGACTCCAGCGGTGAATGAAAAGGTTATTTAAGCTTTCTCAGTTTGCCATTTCCAGTAATAAACGGCCGTTCCTTTCTATATAGCAAAAGTAATCCCGTGGATATTATTGGGAGCTACCTATTGGCTGCTCAACTTCAGGGTAATTTCCTACACAAGGTCCAACACTAAACTGGTAGCCTAAAGCAGAATTGTCTTCAGTGACCAGTAAAATAGAGTTTTCGTCTATGGGTAAACTACGTTGTTCGGGTAATTTTTTACAGGCTGACTTGGGGTACGTTTCGAAGTGATAAATAAATCCTGCAATGATTTTTTCTAACCATTTTATCTGATCTTGTGAGTCTACTGGTAAGCTAAATTGGCGCTTATTTAAGGTGAGTTTAAGATTACTAGGCTCAGATTCAGGGAGTACTATATTATCGTCAATTTGTTGTTTTTCATTTATCTCCTGCGATGATGCTTTCTTGAACATCGCGATGGGCTGTGCAAACAATTCTATTTGCTGGGCATAGGGTACAGCCATAAAAAATATTGACATGATCACGTAAGGTATCAATACCAGTCTCAATATCATGGTAATAATAACAAATGTTTTGTCTTCCCAATGTATTTTGACTTTGACTCCGAATGGGCGAAGCAATACACCTATGACTAGCCACAAATTGCCTGCAATCAAAGCCACAGAAAAAAACATGATGGAGCTCATTAACAACCAAAAAGGTAGCATTATTAAGGTGGCAAATCCTAATGTGAAAACAAAAGGACCAGGCTCGATACCGGTAATTACATTAATTTTAAGAGCTGATATAGCTAAGGCAAAATTAGCGGTGGCGGCATACAAAACCAGGATCAGACCTTTACCTAAGGTATGTTCCCAGATCCGATTAAAGACATGCCAAAGCTCTCTAATCAGGCCTACTCCAGCAATGGCTCCTACCCACCACAACTCAGAGTCCTGTTCGATATCCTGATCAGCATGAACAAGTAACAATAAAAAAGCTAAAAGGTACATCCATTGAGAGAGTGTCAGTTGTGAAAACTTCTCCCGTAAAGTAGCAATAATCCGCTTTGGCAACTGTAACCAATTTCTCTTAAAAAATGCGCTACCCTCAGTTATTTTAGGGGATTCATCGTTGTTAGAGTACTGTAACTGATTGTTTGACAAGTGATTTTACCGTGTAAGAAGGCTGGTTTATTATCTAAGGTATCCAATATAATGGATTTTTAATCACTATGTTAGTGGCAATATAATGGCAATGCTGCTGACGTTATCAGACTTAAAGATCCATCATTATATTATGAATATAGCGTGCGCCAAGTAGGACTCAATAGCGTTACAAAAAATGCCTAATTCATAGGTTGCAACTGTGGTATTTTTCTAAGTTATCGAATGAAGCACAAATTATCGGTGATAAGTTTTCAAACCACTGGCTGATTCGTATATAATCTCGCATCGTTTTTAAGCACGGCTTGTTAAATGGGGCATTTCATTCAGATTTGTTTGTGCGTGATCCCCCTAATTTTGGCAACCCAATTTCGCCATCGGACTGTTTTCCGGTAAGCAGAGATAAATAAATGAAATTTGAATTAGATAATACAGACGGCAAAGCTCGCCGTGGCCGGTTGATTTTTGACCGTGGTGTGGTAGAAACTCCGGCTTTTATGCCCGTGGGTACTTACGGTACAGTTAAAGGTATGACTCCCGAAGAGTTAGACGAGACGGGTGCACATATATGTTTAGGTAACACTTTCCATTTAATGTTACGTCCAGGTACCGAAATCATCAAACAACACGGTGATCTGCATGATTTTATGCATTGGGATAAACCAATTCTGACAGACTCGGGTGGTTTTCAGGTGTTTAGCTTGGGAGATCTCCGTAAAATCACCGAACAAGGCGTTACTTTTCGTTCACCTATTAATGGCGAAAAAATCCTCCTCACACCAGAAAAATCTATGCAAGTACAACGTGATTTAGGTTCAGATATCGTGATGATATTTGACGAATGTACGCCTTATCCTGCCACAGAAAGCGAAGCTCGGGTTTCTATGGAGTTGTCTCTTCGCTGGGCAAAACGAAGTAAAACTGAACATGGTGATAACCCATCAGCATTGTTTGGTATTATTCAAGGCGGCATGTACGAAGAACTTCGTGATGTTTCTTTGGCTGGCTTAGAAGACATTGGTTTTGATGGTTATGCCATAGGTGGTTTATCAGTTGGTGAGCCAAAAGATGAAATGATCAAGGTGCTAGATCACACTACAAATCAAATTCCTGCAGATAAACCTCGTTATTTGATGGGCGTTGGTAAACCAGAAGATATCGTAGAAGCGGTGCGCCGTGGTATTGATATGTTCGATTGTGTGATGCCCACGCGTAATGCTCGTAACGGTCACATGTTTATTACTAGCGGAGTCGTCAAAATTCGCAATGCAGTACATAAAACCGATACCGGTCCATTAGACGATAAATGTGATTGTTACACTTGTAAAAACTATTCTCGGTCATATCTACATCATTTGGACAAATGTAATGAGATACTGGGTGCGCGCTTAAATACTATCCATAACCTGCGATATTACCAACGTATTATGCAAGGTTTGCGTGATGCGATTGCCGCTAACGAACTCGATGCTTTTGTTACTGAATTTTATGCACTAAAAGACATGCCTGTGCCTGAGTTGAAAGGCTAACTGGCACTAACACAACTAAAACTTACAAAAATTAGGGGAAATTATGAGCTTATTTATATCCAATGCCTACGCGCAAGATGCTGGTGGAGCCGCAGGTGGTGGTTTTGAAATGTTGATCATGCTAGGTGTGTTTGGTTTGATTTTTTACTTTATGCTTTATCGTCCACAAGCGAAACGTGTTAAAGACCATAAAAACTTGGTTACTTCCTTAGGTAAAGGCGATGAAGTACTAACTCAAGGCGGCATGGTGGGTAAAATCGTTAAGGTATCTGACGAAAAAGATTTTATCGAAATTGCTTTGAATGATACGACTAACATCGTCATCCAAAAATCTGCTGTTTCAGCGGTATTGCCTAAAGGCACTATGAAAGCCATCTAAGTAAAGATAGCGAATAGGGGCGATGTAGCCCCTTTTTTATTGGAAGAACGGAAGGAAATTTTTTGTGTTAAATCAAACTCCGCTATGGAAGTACGTTTTGGTGATCTTAGTGGTCGGCTTATGTGCTTTATATGCCTCGCCAAATTTATATGGTGAAGATCATGCAGTGCAAATATCAGCGGGTAAAAATGCTGAAATTAATGCTGGCGTGGTCGAAAAAGTCACTGCTGAGTTGGCTGCTGCTAATATTACTAGCAAAAGCATTGTGCTAGAAAATGAACAAATATTGATTCGTTTAAATGACTCTGATACCCAGTTAGTTGCTCGCGAAAAAATTGAAAAACTTTTGGGTAGTGATTATTTTGTGGCCATGAACTTAGCCCCCGATACACCCGCTTGGTTAGAAAATTTGGGTGGCACGCCAATGAAGCTTGGCCTTGACTTACGAGGTGGTGTGCACTTTCTGATGGAAGTGGATATGAAATCAGCCCTGTCTAAAAACTTAGAAGATATGGTGGGAGATTTTCGTACCGCATTACGTGAAGAAGGCATTCGTTATCGCACTGTAAAACAATTGGATGATGGTGTAGAAATTTATTTTCGTGATCAGGAAACCTTAGATTCGGCAGAGTTCTTCCTAAAAAATCGTAATCGAGACTTAGTTTTTGTTGAAAGAAGTGACTTAGTTATTTTTGCCAGTATGTCTGATCAAAAACTAGCTGAGTCTCGCGATTACGCAGTAAAACAAAACATTACTATTATTCGTAATCGTGTAAACCAACTGGGTGTGGCTGAGCCAACTGTTCAAAAACAAGGGCCAGATAGGATAGTTGTACAACTACCCGGTATTCAAGATACTGCCAAAGCCAAGGAAATTTTAAACGCTACCGCTACCTTAGAATATCGTGAAGTCGACCTTGAACATGACGTCCGTGATGCTATTAATGGTCGCGTGCCAGCTGGTTCTGAGTTGTTGAATTATGAGAAAGGTGGTCCACAATTACTCAAGAAAAAAGTCATAGTTGCAGGTAGTTCAATTATCGACGCTAACAGTGGTGTGGATCAATATGGTATGCCAAAGGTGTCTATTTCCCTTGACTCCAAAGGTGGCGCCAAGATGCTCAACTTCACTAAACGAGCTGTGGGCAAACCTATGGCAGTGGTCTTTATTGAATTTAAAACCACGGGTGAGCGAGATGCAGACGACAAGCTGATTTTTGAAGAAGAAAGGCGCGTTATCAGTGTGGCTACTATTAATGGTGTATTTGGTAACCAGTTTGAAACCACTGGATTAGACTCCCCTCAAGAAGCCTACGATTTGGCCTTATTATTAAGAGCGGGTGCCTTGATTGCGCCTATTCAAATTATTGAAGAACGCACAGTTGGACCAAGCCTAGGACAGGAAAACATCGATTTAGGTACCAAAGCTATTGTGTATGGCTTTATTGCTGTGCTTATCTTTATGCTGATTTACTACAAAAAATTTGGTTTTGTTGCCAACATCGCATTGACCCTCAACTTAGTCATGATTATTGGTGTTATGTCGATGATCCCTGGCGCTACGCTAACCTTACCTGGTATGGCTGGCATAGTGTTAACTGTAGGTATGGCAGTCGATGCTAATGTACTTATCTTTGAGCGAATACGTGAAGAAATTCTAGATGGTCGAAGTCCTCAGCAAGCTATACATCATGGCTATGACAGTGCGTTTTCAACCATTTTAGATGCTAATATTACCACCTTCCTTGTTGGTTTGATTTTGTTTGCCGTAGGCACTGGCCCGATTAAAGGTTTTTCCATTACCTTAATGATTGGGATCATCACATCAATGTTCACTGCGATCATTGTGACTCGTGTCATCGTTAATGCATGGTGGGGCGGTAAACGTCTGACCAAGTTGTCAATTTAGGAGCACCACATGCAATTATTAAATATGAAAAACACCATTGCCTTTATGACGCTGAAAAAACCAGCGGCCATTTTGTCAGTGTTTTTGATTATTGGTTCGTTGACGTCTTTGGCCATTAATCAATTAAATTGGGGGCTAGATTTTACTGGTGGAACCCAAATTGAAGTGGGTTATGCTCAGACGGCAGATTTGGAACAGATACGTAAACAATTGGAAACATCGGATTTTAAAGATGCCGTGGTTCAAAACTTTGGTAGCAGTCAAGACGTATTAATTCGTTTGGCCTCTCGTGAAGGTGTTAAACCTTCTGAGTTAGGTGATGCGGCTATTAAAGTGTTAAAAGAAGCAGATAGCAGTGCAGAAATGCGTGGCAGTTCTTATGTTAGTTCGAGTGTAGGTGACGAGCTCACAGAGCAAGGCGGATTGGCCATGCTGGTGGCGCTGATATGTATCCTTATTTACGTGGCATTACGTTTTGAATGGCGTTTTGCTTTAGGTTCAGTCGCCGCGTTAACTCATGATGTCATCATCACTTTAGGATTATTTTCAATATTAGGCTTAGAGTTCGATTTAACAGTACTGGCTGCAGTACTGGCGGTAATTGGTTATTCACTTAACGATACAATAGTGGTGTGTGACCGTATTCGTGAAAACTTCCGTAAAATACGCAAAGGTGAGTCAGAAGAAATTATTAATATTTCTCTGACCCAAACTTTGAACCGAACCATTATTACTTCTTTGACTACCATTTTAGTTTTACTTGCGTTGTTTTTTGTAGGCGGCGCGACTATTCATGGTTTCGCAACGGCCTTGTTATTTGGTGTGGTGATAGGTACCTATTCTTCAATCTATGTCGCAAGCTTAGTTGCCTTGATGTTAGGTATCAGTAAAGAAGACTTGATGCCCACTGAAATAGAAAAAGAAGGTGCTGACCAAGACTCTGTGGTTTAAGTTTTAGCATTTTAAACTAAAAATAATAACCAGCACCTAGTGCTGGTTTTTTTTAATCTGAATAAACACATTTACTAACAGTCTTTATACCTATTTATTATTCTTAATAGGGTATATTTTCACACTGCAAATTTTAAAGTATCAACATCAGGAAATTTTATGACTTTATCGACCGGACGCAATACATCTCTTGTCCTTTGGATTAGCGCGAGTTTATTGCTCAATGCTTGTGGTTCAACCGATACCACCAA
>TARA_R110002153_G_scaffold239836_1_pt1 | contig 43110 bp, 40 predicted proteins | sample TARA_R110002153 | Tara Oceans TARA_R110002153 (sample SAMEA4398193) | marine metagenome | biome: Polar Biome; feature: [SRF] surface water layer (ENVO:00010504); material: water (ENVO:00002006), including particulate matter (ENVO:01000060) such as... | depth 5 m | reverse complement strand
CCTGGTTCGTAGCCAGGAACTCTATCCAGCTGAGCTACATGCGCAAAATTGTTATCTGGTAAAACATACTAGGCACTCTACCTTGTTTTACCTAAGCTTATGTCCTTTAGTCTAAGCTTCTTAATAATCTACTGATTACCGTTTATGTTATGGCGGAGAGGGAGGGATTCGAACCCTCGATACGAGTAATACGTATGGTTCCTTAGCAGGGAACTGGTTTCAGCCACTCACCCACCTCTCCGGAAAACCGTCAAATTGTTGCTACCGATTTATTTGAGTTAGTGATTATGCCAAAGCATATCTATCTAACAAAGGCCTAATTTACCTAACTTCCTTAGCTTGGGAAGTGCCTTTCACCGTTTGGTGTCTCTCCTAAATCTGGAGCCGAAGTTTACCGAGCCACAGGAGTAAGTCAAACACTTTTTATAAAGATTTAATCTACTTGCTGGTATTTTGAGCCGTTCGTACAAAAAACGTCTTTAACGAGCAAAAATCCAACGAACTAGCAGGCAATTTATTATAGATAAAGGTAAATTGATTGCATAAAAAAAGCTGGATAAACCAGCTTTTTTTTTCAGTGAGCGATAAAGTCAATTATCTTCATCTGATGTTGCTTGTTCATGATCGGCCAGCTGACCATTTTTCTCAGCTTGGATTCGCATGTAAATCTCTTCTCGGTGAACAGATACTTCTTTTGGTGCATTCACACCAATTCTTACCTGATTACCTTTAACACCTAATACCGTTACCGTGACTTCGTCACCGACCATTAAGGTTTCACCAACACGACGGGTCAAAATTAGCATTCTAAGCTCCTTATCCGTTTACAAAAAAATAATCCCTAATTTAAAACTAGCGTATCTCTTTGAAATAACCAAAGAATTACACACCCGACTTTTCCTTATTCTTGTTGTCACCTCAAAAATTAGTCGATAGTACGTTTATAGTCTGTCTTGCAACCAACCTTCAACAGAAGCAATTGCTCGGTCTAAATTCTCAGGTTGAGAGCCACCAGCTTGGGCCATATCAGGACGTCCGCCACCTTTTCCACCTACTTGCTGAGCAACAAAATTAACCAACTCACCAGCTTTCACCTTTTGAGTTAAGTCTTTAGTCACACCTGCAATTAGACTCACCTTATCGTTATTGGCAACACCTAATAAAATGATGCCGCTACCGATTTGGTTTTTCAGATCATCTATCATGGAGCGTAATGCGCCACTTTCAATGCCTTGTACATGATAAGACAAGACTTTTGTCCCTTTTATTTCGTTAACCTGAGATAAAAGATCATTTCCAGCACTATTAGCAATTTCTTGTTTAAGACGAGTCACTTCTTTTTCAAGTGTCTTTGTTTGCTCGATAAGTTGCGTTACTCGTTCACCCACGTTACTCACGTCGGTTTTTAAGACACCACTGAGGGAGCTTAGTTCGCTAGCTTGTTGTTGTACATGTTGCAAAGCCAGTAACCCAGTAACAGCTTCGATACGTCTAACGCCCGAAGCGATACCACTTTCTGAAATAATCTTGAAAAGGCCAATGTCACCTGTACGCGCAACATGCGTACCGCCACACAACTCCATTGAAAATTCGCCCATGGACACGACTCGCACGTCGTCATCATACTTTTCACCAAACAAAGCCATTGCACCGGCCTCTTTTGCTTGCTCTAACCCCATAAGACGCGTTTGCAATACATGGTTAGCAAGAATTTGTTCGTTAACCATCGTTTCGGTTGCTAGGATTTGTTTCTTCGTGAGGGCTTCAAAATGAGAGAAATCAAATCGTAGGCGCTCGGGCTGTACCAAAGAACCTTTCTGGTTAACATGATCACCCAATATAGATTTCAGCGCAGCATGCATCAAATGCGTAGCACTGTGATTGAGTTTAATTGCCTGACGTCTGGCACAATCGACTTTAGCTTCGACTCTATCTCCAACGCGTATGCTACTGGTTGCCACGCCTTTGTGAGCAATCGCCTTACCGAGCTTCACCGTATCGGTTACGTTAAATCCGCCCTTATCAGTGGCTAGCACGCCGGTATCACCAGCTTGACCACCTGACTCAGCATAAAATGAGGTTTCATCGAGAATAATGGTGCCAATTGCATCTGGCGCTAGCTCATTAACAGACTCACCTTGAAAGAATATTTCTCGTACTAGCGCCGTATTATCTTCATGCTCGTAGCCGACAAATATAGATTCTTGGTCGCTGCGTAATTGTTCATTGTAATCCACATCAAACTGACTGGCTTTTTGAGCGCGTTTTCGCTGCTGAGCCATTGCTTTTTCGAAGCCTTCCTCGTCAATTTTCAGACCCTTTTCGCGGGCGACATCATTGGTCAAATCCGCTGGGAAACCATATGTATCATAAAGTTTAAACACCACTTCACCTGGCACAACGTTACCATCGAGCTCTGCTAGGGCATCATTTAGAATAAGCATGCCGCGCTCTAGAGTACGCGAGAATTGTTCTTCTTCGATGCGTAGCACTTTTTCTATAGAAGCTCGTTGGTCATTCAACTCAGGATAAGCGTCACCCATCTGTTCGGCTAAGGCGGCGACTAATTTGTAAAAGAATACACCTTGCGCCCCGAGTTTGTTTCCATGACGAACCGCACGACGAATAATACGGCGCAATACGTAACCACGACCTTCATTTGATGGCATGACGCCATCAGAAATTAAAAAGCTACAAGAGCGAATATGGTCAGCAACTACACGTAAAGACTTATCTTCAAGACTTGTTGTTCCGACTAAATCTGCAGTGGCCTTAATCAAATTTTGAAAGATATCAATCTCATAGTTGCTATGCACATTCTGCAAAATAGCCGATATACGCTCAAGTCCCATGCCCGTGTCTATAGACGGTTTGGGTAACGGCTGCATATCACCATTAGCCTGACGATTGAACTGCATGAAAACTAAATTCCATATTTCGATAAAGCGATCACCGTCTTCTTCGGGTGAACCTGGAGGGCCGCCCCAAATATGTTCACCGTGATCGTAAAAAATCTCAGAACATGGACCACAAGGGCCTGTGTCACCCATCGACCAAAAATTGTCAGACGTGGCAATACGGATAATCTTATCTTTGGAAATGCCAATATCATTATGCCAAATATCAAATGCTTCATCGTCTTCAGAGTAAATGGTCACCAACAATTTATCTTTGGGTAACTTTAATTCTTCAGTCAAAAACGCCCATGCGTAGCCGATAGCTTCTTTTTTGAAATAATCCCCGAAACTAAAGTTACCGAGCATTTCAAAAAAAGTGTGATGACGCGCTGTATAGCCAACGTTTTCTAAATCGTTGTGTTTACCACCCGCTCGAACACAACGCTGAGAAGAAACTGCCCGCGTGTATTTTCGTTGTTCGGTGCCGAGGAAAACGTCTTTAAATTGGTTCATCCCTGCGTTGGTGAATAACAGGGTTGGATCGTCACTTGGAACCAGAGACGAACTAGAAACTTTTTGATGCCCTTTATCCGCAAAAAAGTTTAAAAAGGTTTGCCGAATTTGCGCTGTGCTCTTACTCATTGATGATCCTGAAACAACATTTATTGATTTGAGGGTAAAAATGGCCTCAAATAGCCATTTCTAACTATTAATTAGTCAGCAACGATAGCATGTTTTCTGCCGACTTGTTAAGGACTTCACTGCACTTAGGACTGGCTTTGCAACGCATTAATTTGCTCGTGACTAAACCCTCGATACAACAAAAATCGATTACGTTTTTGCTGCTCTTGCCAATCCTTTGCAGGTTTACGGCCAAATTTTTTCAAGGCGACTTGCAATAACAATGCATCCCAATCGATTTCTTGTTCGACAATAGCCTGTTCTATCAATTCTCCAGCCACTTCTTGTTGAATCAACTCATTGCGAATACGTTTCTCACCTACTCCTTTTGCCACTCGACTGCGAACGATCATTTCAGCGAAACGTAAGTCACTTTGAATATCAGCTTCACTAAACTGTTTAATACGTTCTTCGCAAAGCGCTTTGTCGTACCCCTTTGCTAATAACTTTTTTAATAATTCATGGTAGCCATGCTCGCGCATGGATAAATATTTGGTAATACTATATTTAATGTTCTTACTATCGTTATCTGTCATATCAGGTAATATAATCTCCCAATCAAAGGGTCCTGTAGAGTGTTATGCGCCAAATATTTAATTTTAAGTTTCTAAGCGCCATAGAGCAAATCGACAGAGAGAGTTGGCATGCGCTGGCGTATCGATGCGATCCGTTTCATCAATACGCCTTTATTCAGGCACTCGAACGCTCACATTCGGTTGAACCACAAACAGGTTGGCATCCTCAGCACCTCACAATTTATCAGAACGATACCCTGGTAGGCATTCTACCTTTGTATATTAAAAATCATAGTTATGGCGAATATGTATTTGATTTCGCGTGGGCCAACTCTTATAGCGAACATGGTTTAAATTACTACCCTAAATTGGTTTGCGCCATACCCTTTACACCAGTTCCAGGGACGCGCTTAATGTTAAAAGAAGACGTCGACCAAGCACAATTGATTCCGCAACTGTGTAAAGCTATTCAACAGCATGCCAAGCAAAACGGACTGTCTTCTATGCATTGGTTATTTGTACCAGAATCACTCAGTACCGCATTAAACCAACAACAGCATTTGATGCGACGAGCGGTTCAATTTCAATGGTTTAATCGTGATTACCAAGATTACGATGCCTTTTGCGCGACCCTCACATCAAGACGCCGTAAAACGATTCGTAATGAAAGACGTAAAGTATACGAACAAGGCGTAAAAGTTGAGCGGATTTACGGTGAAAAAATCACAGCTGAACATATGGACTTTTTTTATCAGTGCTATCAGCAAACGTATTTAAAACGCAGTGGGCACAAGGGGTATCTAAATCGAGATTTTTTTACCCGAATTTATCATTCAATGGATCGCAATATATTACTTGTTATCGCCTCACGTGATGGTATTCCCTTAGCGAGCGCATTTTATATGTTCGACGATAAACAACTTTATGGTCGTTATTGGGGGGCGCTGGAAGACATAAGCAATCTACATTATGAATGTTGTTATTATCAGGGTATCGAGTTTTGCATAGAGCACAATATCAGTACTTTTAATCCCGGTACCCAAGGCGAACACAAAATATTGCGTGGTTTTGAACCCGTCTATTGCTATTCAAATCATTGGTTAGCAGAACCTGCTTTTCATGATGGGGTTCGACGTTTTCTGCACCAAGAAGATATTAATATACAATCTTATAAAACGAATGCATCTGAACTGTTACCGTTTAAAGTAACACCACAAGAGTAGAGCGTTATTTTATGGTGTTAACGTTAGCCGTTTTATCTGTAAGATAGGGTGCTGTGTACAGCGGTATTTAGGGTTATGGTTTACGCCAAATCAACATAAAATTATTGGCTGGCATCGGGCGCATTTCAGTAAGAGAAAGTCCCTTGGCCCAACCTGTTAATTCATCAATGTCGCGAATACCACCGCACCCTTCATTCAATAAATGCTGGTTAAATGCCAAGTTACTTTCGCTAGTAAATGCATTATCGACAGTAAAAGGACCATACTGACAAAACACGCCGCCTGAAGGTAAATTTTTCGCCACTAGTTGCATCATGATTTCGGCTTCATGAGGTTGCATAATATGGGTGGTATTAGCCGTATAGACACTATCTATGCCCTGCCCCGGCCAGTCGTCCAAACCAATTTGAAACGCCAATGGTTGCCGAATATTGGTTGCCTTTGTATCCGCAAGCCACGCCTGAATACTGAGGTGATTGACCGTCAGATCGCTCGTTTGCCAATGTAAATTGACTAATTCAGGCGCAAAATAAGCAGCATGTTGCCCAGTACCAGAGCCAATTTCGAGCAAATGGGTACGATCAGTCAGTGCCTCTTTTAATACCGCTAAAATAGGCACTCGATTATTTTCGCATGATGGGCTAAAACGTTTGTCACTCATGGTCATTTCTGCTTTCACTCTGTGTGGCTAAGCTTGCTCTTTATTTATATTTTTCGCGATGCCCCAAGAGCAATACTAGTTATTAAGATTTGGCCCAAGCCATTTCTCAGCTTCTAACTCAGACCAATTTTTACGTTTAGCATAATCAAGCATTTGATCTTTTTGAATTTGAGCGACGGCAAAATAACGCGATTCTGGATGAGAAAAATACCAACCTGACACTGCAGCGCCTGGCCACATGGCATAGCTTTCGGTCAATTTCATACCGGTATTTTGTTCCGCATCGAGTAAGTTCCATATAGCTTGTTTCTCGGTATGCTCAGGGCAAGCAGCATAACCGGGAGCAGGTCTGATACCTTGATATTTCTCACGAATTAATTCTTCGTTACTGAGCGATTCATTGGGTGCGAATCCCCAAATGTCTTTACGCACTTTCTCATGTAAGTACTCGGCAAAACCTTCAGCAAGACGATCAGCCAATGCTTTGACCATAATACCATTATAATCATCGCCATCTGCAATGTACGCGTTGGCGAGCTCATCTTCGCCAATACCAGCGGTCACCGCGAATGCGCCCAAGTAGTCAGCTTTATGAGAAGATTTTGGTGCAATAAAGTCACTTAAACAATTGTTAAAACCTTTTGCCTTCTCGGTTTGTTGACGCAAGTGATGACACACCTCTCGCACCTCGGTTCGTTGCTCATCAGTGTAAACTTCAATATCATCATCAACCCGATTAGCCGGGAAAATACCCACAACGCCCTTCGCCTGCAGTTTTTTATTGGCACATAAATCGTCTAATAAAGCCATAGCATCATCGAATACCGATTGCGCTTCTTTACCTACGACCTCATCTTGCAAGATACGCGGATATTTACCCGCCAACGACCAAGTTAAGAAAAACGGCGTCCAGTCTATGTACGCGCGCAGATCAGCCAGATCGACTGAAACCGTTTGCACGCCTAAATGTTTAGGCACCGGAGGAGTATATTGACTCCAATCAATGTCTGCCGCGTTAGCTCTTGCTTTCTCTAGACTGACGGGGCGGCTACGAGGTTTTTTACGAGCATGTTGCTCACGTACAACATCATATTCTTTAGATATTTGTACGGCGTATGCTGGGCGATGCTCCTTGGAAATAAGTTTTTGGCACACGCCCACCGCTCTACTGGCATTGGGCACATACACAACGGGTTGGTCATAGTTTTGTTCAATTTTAACTGCTGTGTGTGCTTTTGATGTAGTCGCCCCACCAATGAGTAACGGCAAATCTAAACCTAGGCGTTGCATTTCCTTCGCTACATATACCATTTCGTCCAGAGAAGGGGTAATCAAGCCAGACAGGCCAATCATGTCGACATTTTCGTCTTTGGCGACTTGCAGAATTTTGGCGCAAGGCACCATTACACCTAAATCGATAATTTCAAAGTTATTACATTGCAGAACCACACCTACAATGTTCTTACCTATGTCATGTACATCACCTTTCACCGTTGCCAGTAAAATTTTACCGTTCGTACTGCCCACATCTTTTGTAGCTTCAATGTAAGGATTTAAATACGCGACAGCTTTTTTCATTACGCGCGCTGATTTAACCACCTGAGGAAGGAACATTTTACCTTCACCAAATAAGTCACCCACCACGTTCATACCATCCATTAAAGGACCTTCAATAACATGCAAAGGCTTTTCCGCTTGTTGGCGCGCCAGTTCTGTATCCTCATCAATATAATCGGTGATACCTCGAACAAGTGCATGCTCTAAACGCTTATTCACGGGTAACTCACGCCACTCAAGGTTTTCTTTAACTTGCGCTTTACCATCCCCTTGATACTTAGGGGCTAGTTCTAATAAGCGATCTGTCGCCTCGGCATTCCGATTGAGTATCACATCCTCAACCGCTTCTTTTAGCTCCGCTGGAATTTGGTCATATACTTCAAGCTGGCCAGCATTAACGATGCCCATATCCATTCCAGCTTTGATAGCATGGTACAAAAACACCGAATGCATTGCTTCGCGCACCGGATTATTACCGCGGAATGAAAAAGAAACGTTCGATAAACCACCAGATATATGGGCATGGGGTAATTCTTGGGTAATACGCCGAGTGGCATTAATAAAATCTACGGCATAGTTGTTATGCTCTTCAATACCTGTTGCCACGGCGAAGATATTCGGATCAAAAATAATGTCTTCTGGTGGAAAGCCGATTTTTTCAGTTAAAAGCCGATAGCTACGCTGACAAATTTCAAATTTACGGTCTTCAGTATCAGCTTGACCTGCTTCATCAAACGCCATAACGACCGTCGCCGCTCCATAGCGTTTTAGCAATTTAGCTTGATGTAAGAAGTTCTCTTCCCCCTCTTTTAAGCTAATAGAGTTAACGATTGCCTTGCCTTGTACGCACTTTAATCCCGCTTCAATAACTGACCATTTAGATGAGTCAATCATAATGGGCACACGAGAAATATCCGGCTCAGAAGCAATCAAATTTAAGAAGCGAGTCATGGCCGCCTCTGAGTCCAACATGGCTTCGTCCATATTGATATCGATGATCTGCGCACCGTTTTCTACTTGCTGACGAGCAACATCTAACGCTTTTTCAAAATCGTCTTCTAGAATTAGGCGTTTGAACATGGCAGAGCCTGTTACATTGGTACGCTCGCCGACATTGATAAAAGATGCACTTGCTTTGGTCATAAGTCACTCAGTCTACTAAATTTTGTTCATTTACTACTTCGCGGGGCTAGGTAACAAAGCGACCCACGATCATTACGTCTTTTGGCTGCAACTTAATGCACAAAAGGCTCCAGTCCCGATAAACGCAGTTTAACTTCGCGCTTAGGGATAACCCGCGGTGCAACACCATCTACTACATTGGCGATAGCAGCAATATGCTCAGGGGTTGAGCCACAACAACCGCCGACTATATTCACTAGCCCGGAGTGTGCCCATTCGCGAATATGTTCTGCCATTTCGTCGCTTTCTAGATCGTACTCGCCAAACTCATTTGGCAATCCTGCATTAGGATGTGCTGATACGAGGCACTCTGCCACGGTAGACACTTCATCTACATACTGGCGCAATAAATCAGGACCTAACGCGCAATTCAAACCGAAAGAAAACGGGTTAGTATGACGCATCGAATAATAAAACGCTTCGGCGGTCTGGCCCGACAACGTTCTGCCTGATGCATCGGTTATGGTACCTGAAATCATAACCGGTAAGAATTTGCCTAACGCTTCAAATACAGTATCAACGGCAAAAGCTGCAGCTTTGGCATTGAGTGTGTCGAATATGGTTTCTATCATGATCAAATCAGCACCGCCTTCGATCAATCCATGTGTTGCTTCTACATATGCTTCGACTAATTGATCAAACGTTACGTTACGCTCACCGGGATCATTTACGTTCGGTGAAATGGAGGCTGTGCGACTCGTCGGCCCTAACACACCCGCCACAAAACGTGGTTTATCAGGTGTTAATGCGGAGTATTTATCAGCGGCTTTACGCGCTAATTTCGCTGCCTCTATATTTATCTCCTTAGCAAGAGATTGCATATTGTAATCAGCCATTGAAATGGTAGTGGCATTAAAAGTGTTGGTTTCAATAATATCCGCCCCTGCTGCAAGATAAGCGCAATGAATATCATAAATCGCATCAGGCTGAGTCAAAGTCAGTAAATCATTGTTACCTTTGACATCGCTCTGCCAATCTATAAATCGCTCACCTCGGTAATCGTCTTCCTGAAAATCATGAGCCTGGATCATAGTTCCCATGGCGCCATCTAAAATAAGAATGCGGTTTTTTGCAGCGTCGTGTAAGGCTTGTTCTGAGGATACTATTGACACTATATTTCCTTTAAAACTGATAAAAAGTAACTCTAATCTTTCTTTGACAATGATGCCAAATCATAGGGCGTGTTCTGATATACGTAGTAGTTTAACCAATTGGTAAACAGCAAACTACCATGAGCTCGCCACGTCACCATAGGTGTCTGGGTTGGATCGTCTTCAGGATAGTAATTTTCAGGAATAATTGCCTCTAAACCGGCGTTGACGTCTCGCTGGTATTCTTGAGCCAAGCTGTCAGGATCATATTCTGGATGCCCTGTAACAAACACTAAACGTTTATCCTCTGATGCAACAATATATGCCCCTGTTTTTTCAGAACTCGCCAGTACTTTCAATCCGTCCACAGATTCGTAATCAGCGACACTGATTTCACCATAGCGTGAATGCGGCGCATTAAATATGGGATCAAAACCGCGCATTAACTCATTGTGCTCATTTTGCACCTGATGAGGAAAGATCCCGCTCAATTTGACGTCTCGTAAACTGCGATTTTTGCCAAAAAAATGATATAGCGCAGCGTGGGCTGCCCAACATGAAAATAAGGTGGATTGGACATGTTGCCGAGCCCACTCCAACACAACCTTCATTCTTTCCCAGTATTTAACATCATCGTAATCCAGCAGCGCCAAAGGCGCACCGGTTACAATTAATCCGTCATATTGCTTATCAGCCACGTCATCAAAATTGTGATAGAAGGCTTTCATATGGGATTCAGGTGTGTTTTTGGGCGCTTTGTTATCGATACGAATCAAATCCACATTAATTTGCAGAGGAGTATTCGACAACAGACGCAAAAACTGCACTTCCGTTTCTAACTTATTCGGCATTAAGTTCAAGATACCCACTTCCAGCGGACGGATATCCTGCATGGCAGCACGATCGGTATCCATTATAAAAATATTCTCACTATTTAAAATGCTCTGTGCGGGCAATTCAGTAGGAATACGAATAGGCATAATGGCTCCAAGATGTGTTGAGATGCTCTAAATTTGGAGCAAAACGAGATGAATGTCAACATCTTTACGTCTAGACGTCTAAACGTAAACTAATTAAAAATATTCTGTTTGTTTTTGGTTGAACGACAACTGATTAGAGATGATTGCCAATGGTGAAGTTGACTCGTTGCGCTTTGAATTCAAGAGATTAATGCTTCGTATCGAATGCAGTAATTTACCGCACCAGGTATACGCTAAAGCCAATGCAGATGGTAAACGAGTGCCATCAGGGTATAAATGGAAATCCGGCCCCTTGAGGCAAGGGGCGATATAAAACGGTAGTTAGTTAGGTAAAACTAATCAGACAAGTGAGGAATAATAAAACAGAACGGTAAACGATTAACCCTTATGAAGATTGTAAATTAGCTCAGCTTCGGCCTTAGGCATATCGCACTCATGCATTAAATCTTCAACCGAGTAGCCGCTCGCAACTAGTTTTGCCGCTTGTTGATATAAACGATTTTGGGGATCTTGATTGGCCAGTTGTTCCTGCTGAACGGCAGTTTGCTTAACCGTCGTGACCAACGCTTTTATTTTGTCACCCATGCCGATGCTACCCACTCGTACTTCTTGCAATTCCTGTTGATTAACAAGCAATTGCTCTTGCAACGCCGCCAAACGCATTTGTTGCTGTTCGCATTTTTCTTGCAACCCCGCGATACGCTTTGCCAGCACGGTACAAACACCAATAAATAGCAAGATGGCGATAATAATAACCAAGTAAATCAGATGATTTATTTCCACATTTGCGTCCAGTTGCGTTACTAGTCAGCGTTACGAATTAAATATTCGTTAACTCATCCCACTCTTCATCACTCAAGAGTTTGTTCAGATCAACCAAGATCAACAACTGACCATCGCGATTACTCACACCTTGGATAAACTTAGCGCTCTCTTCCGTTCCAACGTTTGGTGCACTATCGATTTCCGATGAACGTAAGTAAACCACTTCGGCAACACTGTCGACCAATATACCTAGCACCTGCTCTTCAGATTCGATAATAACGATACGTGTGCTGTCAGTTAGATCCGTTGGCTCTAATCCAAAGCGAGCACGAGTATCAATAACAGTGACGACATTACCGCGAAGGTTAATAATGCCTAACACATAATCAGGCGCACCGGGTACTGGCGCAATTTCGGTGTGGCGTAATACCTCTTGAACCTGCATAACGTTAATGCCATAGGTCTCTTCACCTAACTTGTAAGTTACCCACTGCAATACTTCATCGTTGCGATCAGAAGATGCGTTACTTGATGTTCTATCATCAGTCATATTTGCTACTCCAGCATCATTTTGCTAGTTATCATTGCTATTCATACCTTGGTCAAGCAAACGAATAAGTTGCTTCACATTTACCAAGGCACACATTTTTTTCTTTACCATGCCACTGAGCCACGTACGTTTACCATCAAACTTGCGCCACTTTACATCATCGGGTTGCAAAGTAATGGTGTCAATAATACGCTCGCACGCTAATCCCCATCCACTGTTATCTAACATAATAAGATATTGATTTTTCGCTGAATCAGCTAGTTTTTCGTTGCATTTTTCCGGCATAACCCACATAGCGGTATCCACTACGTTCATTTTATCATCACGGTGTAGCATCACACCTTTGAACCAACTGGGTTTACCAAAAATCGGTGTTACCTCTGCTAGTTGATGTATTCCCCCTAGCTCGGTTAAAGGAAGCGCTAGCGATAGTCCCGCTACTTCAAAAATAAGCGTTTGAAACGGTTCTGAATATATACCCGTATCTTGTGCATTACCGTCGATGGCACTACCTGTAGCATCTTGGATTTTTGCCGTTGGATTAGCCTTTGGTGCTTCTGCCTGTAACCCGCCAACCGAGCCGATTAACGGCTCTTCTAACACATTAACTTCTCGGCTATCGCCGCTTATCGTTTGCCCTGGCGCAGTGTCAATAACGTCAGTCTCTGAGCGAAGCAGTACTGATGCACTGTCCAGTAATTTACTGACGTGCTCTAGGGGCTCAAAGTTGCTATCGTCTTCGGTGAGTAAAGAAGACAAATATTCTTCCATCACATCTTTCTTACCAAACGTTCTGCGACTCATTTAGCTACCTCTAATAGACGTAAATGACGCAATAAACTGGTATAGGCTAATACGCCCCGAGCTTTTGGTGCATGAATCGATGGAAGAGAATGATTTGCGCTGGCGTCACGAAATTTTGTATCTATCGGTATTAAGCCCTGCCACACTGAATCACCGTGAGTTTCACGTAAGGTGTGATACGCCCCAATCGCCGCTTTTACGCGCTTATCAAACATAGTCGGAACGATGGTGTAGCTAAATTTTTTGCGTAAAGATTGCTGCATAATGTGCAGTGAATCAAGCATTCTATCTAAACCCTTTAGTGCCAAAAACTCAGTTTGCACCGGTATAACGACGCGAGTGGATGCCGCTAACGCGTTAACCATCAGTACACCTAATACAGGTGGGCAATCGATAATCGCATATTCGAATTCATCATCGAGCAGTGCCAACGCTTTTTTCAAAATGAGTCCCATGCCACTTTGATTCCCTAGTTTACGGTCTAAGGTAGCTAGCGCCATGCTAGCCGGCAGGATAAACAGTGAATCAAGCTTTGTCGGACACAGACAATCTAAAACAGTGTCTTTATCTAAAGGATTATCATGCACAAACACATCATATAAACTGCGAGTCAAATCTTCAGAATCAATACCAAAATAATAACTCAAGGAAGCATGAGGATCGGTGTCTACTAGAATCACCTTTGCCCCACGTTGAGCTAGCAAACCACCTAGGGTAACCGCTGTCGTAGTTTTACCGACTCCCCCTTTTTGGTTTGCAACAGTCCACACCTTCACGTTAATTACCTTTTAGTGGCTTACTGGTCGCATTGCAGATAAATCCTTTTGCCTGAGCAATCGGGATAAAACTCGCTAAACCATTTCTTTTACAATATTGCTTTCAAAGGAATCTATAGAAAACTCTCTTTCGGCAATCCCTGAAGACATCACGGCTTGTGGCATACCATATACCACAGAGCTTCTCTCATCTTGGGCCCAAATTTTTGCACCTTTCTTCTTAAGCTCACTAGCACCTACTTTCCCGTCTGCCCCCATACCGGTAAGAATAATACCGAGCACGTCTCCACCGTAAACCTTGGCAACTGACTCAAAGGTTATGTCCACGCTGGGCTTATACAATATATCGGCATTGTCCGGCGCATCATAAACACTAAATTTCACTCTATGACTATCATTTTTAACAATCAGTTGACGCCCACCTGGCGCAAGGTAGGCTACTCCTGCCTCAACAATTTCACCGTTTTCCGCTTCTTTCACAGTAAGCTTAGACAATTGATTTAGTCGCTCGGCAAATGCACGAGTAAAAGCGCCAGGCATATGTTGAACAATAAATATAGGATAAGGGAAATTTTTCGGGATATTAGTCAACACTTTTTGCAGAGCAACAGGCCCGCCAGTAGACGTACCTATGGTTAAACACCGGTATTTTTTGCCTGATGGGATCCCTGCCGACGAGGAATAAATCGCTGTTGACACCGGGGTAGTTCTAGTTGGTTGCACCAGCGGATTGCCAGTATTGCGACTAACAGGCTTATTAAACAAAATAGCTTTTGGTGGAGCAACAGTAGGTGTTGAAGAACGAAATCCATGATGTTTCCGGCACAGACCTTTAACACGAGCTTGCAACAGAGCAACGGCATCCCGACGATTACTAGCAATATCATCGAATTTCTTAGGTAAAAAATCCATGGCGCCCGCGTCCAGAGCATCGAGTGTGGCTTTAGCTCCTTCTGAGGTAAGAGAAGAAAACATAATAATCGGCACTGGTTTGCGTGCCATGATTTTCTTAACAGCAGTAATGCCATCCATAATGGGCATTTCTATATCCATGGTCACCACATCTGGATTAAGTCGAATGACCATTTCAATCGCTTCTTGCCCGTTTCTGGCTTCACCAACTACTTCTAAATTGGGGTCTTGTTCTAAAATTTCTTTTACACGGCGCCTAAAAAAAATCGAATCATCAACTATTAAAATCTTATAAGCCATGTATTTTCTTTCAAAACCTCGGGATTATCGCGCTTGCCGAATGGCATCGGCTTTTTTCTTAGCATAATGCTTTAGTAAACCAGGTACATCGAGGATCAACGCAATACCACCATCGCTAGTAATAGTTGCTCCCGCCATACCAGGTGTACCCTGCAGTAATTCATCTAGTGGTTTTATGACCACTTCTTCTTGCCCGATGAGGGCATCGACTACAAAACCGAGTTGTTGAGTACCAATTTGCACCACAACTACATGTCCTTTTGAGCGGTCTAACGGTATTGCTTTAGTATTCTTGCGCACTAGCCATTCACGCAAATAAAATAATGGTATAGCTTTAGAACGCACAATTTTAGTCAACTGTCCGTCGACCATATTGGTCTTGCTCATATCCATATTAATAATTTCGTTAACCGAGCCTAAGGGTAAGGCAAACGTTTGATCGCCGACCACAATCATTAATGTAGGCAATATGGCGAGGGTTAACGGTACTTTTATTTCTAACGTAGTCCCCTTGCCCAGCACTGAATCAATTTTAACCGAACCATTTAATTGATTGATCTTCGTTTTGACCACATCCATGCCTACACCGCGGCCTGACACTTCGGATATTTCAGTTTTAGTAGAAAAACCTGGGGCAAAAATTAAGTTAAAAGCTTCTTCATCCGACATACGTGCAGCAGTGTCGGCATCTAGCACCCCGCGAGATATCGCAATCTCTTTGAGTTTTTCAGGATCCATTCCTTTGCCGTCATCGATGATGCTCAGTAAAATATGGTCCCCTTCTTGGGATGCAGATAACTTGACGGTTCCTAATGAAGGCTTACCTGCGGCAATACGATCTGCTGGCATTTCAATACCGTGGTCTACCGAGTTGCGCACTAAATGCACTAATGGATCCGCTAAAGCTTCAACCAAATTTTTATCTAAATCGGTATCTTCACCTTCGAGCTCAAGGGTAATTTCTTTGTTCAAGGTACGAGCTAGGTCTCTAACAACTCTAGGAAAACGCCCAAACACTTTTTTGATAGGTTGCATTCGCGTCTTCATCACCGCGCCTTGCAAATCTCCCGTTACTACATCTAGATTGGCGATAGCTTTAGACATGCACTCATCGTTTACCGTTAACCCAAGGCTAAGTAGTCGATTTCGCACTAACACTAACTCGCCGACCATGTTCATAATTTGATCTAAGCGTTTGGTATCAACCCGAACAGTTGTTTCTGGCTGCGCAACCGATGGACGCTTTTCTTCGCGCTTCGTCGCCGTTGTTTTATTTTGTGCAGTCTGATTATTGGTTACTGGCGCACTAGACTTAATAGCATCACCGACTGAAGTTGACTTATCAACCTCAGGTACCACTGCTTTGACAGGTTCTGGCTTAGTCTCAGAGGTAGGTGCTTTGCCTTTGCCATGTAACTGATCGAGCAAAGCCTCAAATTCATCATCGCTGATATCCTCATCATCAGATGAAGATGTTTTTGCGGCAGGTTCTTCATCGGACGCTTCAAGAGTATCTGATGAGGTGTCTTGACCGTCACCGAATTGACCTTCTCCGTGAAGCTGGTCGAGTAATGCTTCGAATTCATCGTCACTGATATCATTGTCATCCTCTGCGGCCCCAGAGGCAACAGCTGAAGATTGGCCTGAGGCGGTTTTACTAACTGGATTGCCTTTACCATGTAATTCGTCTAACAATGCTTCAAATTCAGATTCATCAAAATCATCAGATTCTGATTTAGCGGGAGCGTCAGATTTCGATGCTGTTTTGCTCTGTGATTCCACTTGCGTCACTTTAGCGACGTCATCTTTTGACTCAGGCTTACTCAGACGATGTAAAGTATCGAGTAAATTTTGACTCGCTGGCACCAGCGGTTTTTGAGATTTCACATCTTCAAACATCGCCACCACTTCATCTGTGGCCTGAAGAATAATATCCATAAGTTCTGGCGTTAGCGTACGTTGTCCGTTGCGCATTACGTCAAATACGTTTTCGGCCCCGTGACAAATATCCACCAACTCAGTGAGCGAAAGAAAGCCTGCTCCGCCTTTTACAGTATGGTAGCCACGAAAAATAGCATTGAGTAACTCTGCGTCTTGTGGATTATTTTCCAATTCGACGAGTTGTTCTTGAAGCTGTTCTAATAGCTCCCCTGCTTCAACTAAAAAATCTTGAAGAATTTCCTCGTCAACATCAAACGCCATATTCTAACGCCTCTAAAATCCTAAACTTGATAGTAAATCATCAACATCATCTTGGTCAGATGCGACGTCGTCACGGTTAGCGGCATCGATAATCGGGCCTTCCGCTTTAACACTATCGGCTTGTTTATCAGATATATGAGTTATTTCCAGCGATTCTGCACCACCAAACATAGTCAGCATATGTACTAAACTATCTTCCACCACTTTAACCAGTTCAATGACACGACGAATGACCTGTCCTGTTATGTCTTGGTAGCCTTGAGCAAGTAGCATTTCAGTAAGAAGTTCGTGTAATTTACTCGACTCAGCTTCACCTTCCTCTAGAAAGGTATCTAGACGATGGCACAAGGTATTAAATTCACCTACGGCTAATTGACGACCCAATAGTTTCTTCCACTCAGGAAGAATTGCATTTATTTCCGAGTTGAATTTTTCAGCAATCGGCATACAACTATCCACAAGATCCATTGTACGGTTTGCTGCTTTTTCAGTGGTTTCAATAACGTAGGTAAGTCGAGTTTTGGCGTCTGGGATCTCTTCGTTTGCTATGTTAGCGATACGTTCATCGAGTTGAAAGTTATTAAGTGAATCATGAAGTTGGCGAGTTAACTTCCCCACCTCTTCAAATAATTCAACTGAATTACTGTCATTTACACTGTCGAGTAATTTTCTAGCGCTTTGATTATCGCCATTTTCAAGCATCACGACGAGTTGCTTTGCATCTTCTAACGACATTGGAGCAGAACTTGAGGTCATATGGCCTTCCTTTTGGTTCTGAAAAGCCTAAATTAACCTAAACGTTCAAATATTTTTGTCAACTTCTCTTTAAGCGTTGCTGCAGTAAATGGTTTGATAACATACCCATTCACGCCTGCTTGTGCAGCGGCAACGATCTGTTCTTTCTTAGCTTCAGCAGTCACCATCAACACTGGCGTATGCTTAAGATTTTCGTCCGCGCGAATTGCACGCAGTAAATCAATACCTTGCATGCCAGGCATGTTCCAATCTGTTACGACAAAATCAAAATCGCCTTGTTGCAACATAGGCAATGCTGTACTTCCATCATCTGCTTCTTGAATGTTGGTAAACCCTAAATCTTTTAACAGGTTTTTGATGATACGACGCATGGTCGAAAAATCATCAACAACCAAAATTTTCATATTCTTGTCCAAAATAATCTCCGCTCAGGGCAAATCACAGTATTTGTGAGTTTTTGTTTTATTCTTCAATACGCCAAGTTTGCATTTTACTTTTGAGTTTTAACATCGCCTGGCTGTGTATTTGACTAACGCGCGATTCGCTGACGTCTAAGACATCCCCTATTTCGCGCAAGTTTAATTCTTCGTCATAGTACAGCGACAATACAATCGCTTCTCGTTCAGGCAAGGTCGTTATCGCGTGAGCCAAGGCTTTTTGAAACGAACCTTGGAGTAAGTCTTCAAACGGTGTATCAGAGCCTTTGGATTGTTCGTTGGTAACCACATCTTCGGTCACCCCTAAATCTTCTATGCCGATAATTTTGCCGGCATTAACTTCCCCGAGCATTTGATGATATTGATCAATACTCACGTCAAGTTTTTTAGCGATATCAACATCCCTTGCATCGCACCCAGTTTCACGTTCAACTTGATTTATCGCACTGGTAATGGCACGGCCATTTTTATGCACTGAACGAGGCGTCCAATCCCCTTTACGAATTTCGTCAAGCATAGAGCCACGGATACGAATACCCGCAAAAGTCTCAAAACTTGCTCCTTTGGTGCCGTCAAAATTACGTGAAGCTTCAAGCAAACCAATCATACCAGCCTGAATCAAATCATCGACCAGAACGCTGGCAGGTAAGCGCGCTATTAAATGGTGTGCAATACGTTTTACTAATGGTGCATGACGCTCCACTAACGCATTTCTGTCATCTAACTGCTGGTACGCAGACGCTTTGTTATTCACCGGATGTCGCCTACTGCTTTCTTAACGATAAGCTGCTCGAGGAAAAATTCTAAATGTCCTCCTGGTTGCGACGGCACCGGCCAACTGGCCGCTTGCTGTGCTAATTTGTTTATTGCTATCGCTGCAGGAGAAGTTGGATAAGCTTCAACTATTGCTTTTTGCTTGCGCACTGATTTACGAATATTCTCGTCAAATGGGATGGTGGCAACCAATTCCAAAGCAACATCTAAAAAGCGATTTGTCACTTTGGTTAATTTATTAAATAGTTCTTGTCCCTCGCGCATATTGCGCACCATATTGGCCACAATTTTAAAACGAAAGACGCCGTGTTCTTTATTCAGAATTTTAATCAATGCGTAAGCATCAGTTAATGAAGTGGGCTCATCACATACTACCACTAGAATATCTTGGGCTGCGCGCGAGAAACTCAGAACCATGTCAGAAATACCTGCCGCAGTATCAACAATCAATACATCGATTTGCGAACGGAGTTCACTGAAGGCTCGAATTAATCCTGCGTGTTCTGTAGGTGTGAGCTCAGTCATTGACTGACTACCGGAGGTCGCTGGGGCAATTTTAATGCCGTAAGGCCCCTCAACTAACACTTCGTCTAAAGTGCATTCGCCCGACAATACGTGAGAAAGATTCTTCACGACTCGTAAGCCCAGTAATACATCAACGTTAGCTAAGCCTAAATCCGCGTCCAGCACCATCACTCTCTTACCCTGTTGGGCCATAGATATTGCGGTGTTCAAGGTGACATTGGTTTTACCCACTCCCCCCTTGCCTCCGGTCACGGCGATCACTTTAATTAATCGCGATTGATTCATTCTTCTTAAGCTACTTGCTTGGTCCTCAATCATACTGCCACTGCTGTGTTAGTTAATGAATTATCACTAGTATGAATTAATACATGCTTTTTATAAAGCTTGGCGGCACTGGTAATCAAAAATTTTGCTTCAGCCACTTTTAAGTCTTCCGGAACCTTTTGGCCATCGGTTATAAAACTCACGGGCAATTTGTGCTCGATGGCTGCACTAATCGCCTCTCCAAGACTGTAGCATTCATCTAATTTGGTGAAAATACAACCCTGTAACGAAATCTGTTTATAAGCTTTTATGGTTTGCTGCATAACCTGATACTGGCTATTTGCTTGCATCACTAAATAACTGCTGATATTTGCCGTGGTACTTTGTTTCAGCGTTTCTAACTGTTTGATCAGTCTAACATCTCTTTGACCAAAACCCGCAGTATCAATAAGTATGAGACGTTTATTTCTGAACTGGAATAACAAATCGGACAATTCTTCAGCGTTTTGTGCTTTTTTAACCGAACAACCAATGATTCGAGCGTAGGTAGAAATTTGTTCATAAGCAGCAATACGGTAACTATCAATCGTTATCAAACCGACGTTTTCAGCGCCATACTTTTGCGCAGCCTGCGCCGCTAATTTAGCCACTGTGGTTGTCTTACCTGTACCCGTAGGGCCCATTAAAACAGCAATACCGCCTTTGACTAACAAATTACTTTCTTCAGTCTGAATACGATTTGCCAGTAACTTTAACAAAAACAACCAAGCTTGGCGCTCATCAGCCTTTGCCGGCGTATAAGAAACCACTTCATTCGCTAACGTTTGACTAATGCCCATTTTCTGTAACTTATTGGTTAAATAGCCGTGCAATGGATGATTTCTGCTTTTGTCTTGCTGTATCAAACCAGCCACTTGAAACTGTAGTACATTTCGAAGCGACGCGAGTTCTTGACGCATCTCATTAAGTGCATCTTCTTGCTGAGGCACACGAGGAGCGGCAGTCCGAGCAACTGGGAGAGGATTCGCATTACGTTGTGGCTGTGCTTGAACATGTTCGGGCTTATGAGTTTGCAATGACGCTTCTTTAGCATGTATTTGCTTTTCCAAAAGCGCTCGTAGGCTATCGGGTCCGCTGTCACCGATAATTTCGCTGAGCGTTGGAGTAGATTCAACCTTACGTTTAGGTACAGATGCTGGAGCAGCGTGTTTCGGGCTTACCGTCGGCTCTCTGTCATATGCGGCAACAATTTCCACACCGTCATTAAGTTTTTTATTGGACATAATGACAGCGTCATCACCCAATTCATCTTTGACTTGTTTCAATGCTTCTCGCATATCTTTGCCATAAAAGCGTCTAATTTTCACAATTTACCCCTTGCTACTTACATCTCGTGACGGACTATTGACCTACCGCACTGACTATTTTTATTTGTTTGTCATCTGGAATTTCTTGGTATGACAATACATGTAAACCTTGTACTGCGTGCTTCAAGAATCGTGATAACACTGGGCGTAACATACCTGACGTTAACAATACGGCAGGCTCACCGGCTAATTCTTGTTGTTGAGAGGCATCATTTAGCGACTTTTGTAAACGTTCAGCTAAACCAGGTTCAATACCAGCGCCATCTCCACCACCTGCTTGAAGAGACTGGTGCAACATCTGTTCCAACTCTGGCGCCAAAGTTATGACTGGTAGTTCAGCTTGACCGCCGTTAATTTCTTGAATGATTAAACGCTTAAGAGAAATACGTAATGCTGAGACCAATACATCGGGATCCTGACTTTTCGGTCCGTATTCGCATAAAGTTTGTACTATCGTACGTAAGTCTCGAATCGGCACACCTTCATAAAGCAATGTCTGCAGTACTTTAACCACGGTGCTTAATGAAAGAATATCTGGCACTAAACCTTCTACCAGTTTAGGACTTTGTTTGGCGAGAATATCCAACAGTTGCTGAACTTCTTCGTGGCCTAATAATTGATAGGCGTTGTTAGTCAGCAACTGGCTCAAATGTGTCGCAACAACTGTGGCGCTATCCACAACCGTATACCCTAACGTTTGTGCATGCTCTCGCTGATTAGCTCTTATCCATACAGCATCTAGGCCAAATGCAGGATCTTTTGTTACCGTACCATCAAGCTTGCCAAATACCTGGCCTGGGTTAATAGCTAACTCATCGTCGTGACTAATTTCAGCCTCGCCAACAGCCACACCTAGCATTGAAATAGTGTAATTATTTGGGCTTAAGTCTAGATTATCGCGAATATGTACAGGCGGGATAAGAAATCCCAATTCTTGCGATAATTTCTTACGAACGCCTTTAATACGCGTCAATAACTCGCCGCCTTGCGATTTATCAACCAGCGGAATTAAACGATAACCCACTTCAAGACCAATAGTGTCTACGTGCTGAACATCGTCCCAGCCGAGTTCTTTAATTTCTGCAGGCTGGGTATTGCCACGTTCAGGCGCAGGCACAAGTTCTTTGGGGGCAGAAGCGCGTTTCTGTTCACTCCATTGTTGGTAAAAAGCATACCCGCCCACTAAAGCACTAAAACCAAGGAAGGCCACATGTGGCATGCCGGGTACGATCCCCATGACAAAAAGAATTCCACTAGTAATATACAAGGCTTGACGATTACCCAACTGACGGGTTAATTCTTGGCCCATTTCCTGTGAATCATTTTCTCTGGTCACGATTATTGCTGTCGCCACAGATAATAGTAACGACGGTATTTGCGCAACTAATCCATCACCAATAGTCAGTAATGTGTATATTTCAATAGCTTGCCCAAACGCCAAGTCATGTTGAAAAATACCAATAAATAAACCACCCACAATATTGATCAGCATGATAAACATACCGGCTACTGCATCGCCTTTTACAAACTTAGATGCACCATCCATTGAACCATAAAAGTCTGCTTCACTGGTGACTTCAAAACGACGCTTGCGTGCTTCGTCTTGGTCGATAAAACCGGCATTTAAATCGGCATCTATTGCCATTTGTTTGCCCGGCATCGCATCTAGCGTAAAACGTGCGCTCACTTCTGAAATACGACCAGCACCTGCGGTGACCACTTTAAAGTTAATGATAAGTAGGATCGCAAATACCACTATACCTACCGCATAATTACCACCGATGACCACTTCACCAAACGATTGGATTACTTTACCAGCCGCATCTCCGCCTTCGTGCCCTTCAAGGAGTACAATTCGAGTAGAGGCAACGTTTAGGGCTAAACGTAGAACAGTGGCAATCAGCAAAACCAGTGGAAAAATACCAAAGTCTACCGGCTTCTTAGTAAAGACAGATACTAAAATAATGACTAAAGATAAGGCAATATTGAAACTGAACAATACGTCGAGAAGAAACGCTGGCATGGGTAAAATAACCATACCCATAATGGCCAGCAAAACCAACGGAGCTCCCATCTTAGACATCGCTGTCTGGAAGTGGCTTTTGTCGAAACTATTGAGATAAGCAGTAAGTTGCATAATGCGAATTTTTTGACACCTGGCGGACGTTTAACTTGATAAAGCAACTACCGCGCCAACTAACTCAATTCGGCATAAATGAAGACTATCCAAAAGTGTAATAGCTGCCTTAACGCCTTAATTCATAGGGGATAGGCAAGTCTTTTGGGATCGATTTAGGACGTTTGCCCTTGCCATTTTTATACGCTTTTAACTGAAATACATAAGCTAATATTTGAGCGACAGCCATAAACAGCTTTGCAGGAATCTCTGATTCAACTTCCGTGGAGTAATAAATCGCCCGAGCCAACATGGGAGAAGCAACAATGGGCACTTCGTGAGCACCGGCAATTTTTCGAATATGCATCGCCATTTCATCTACCCCTTTGGCAACAAGAACAGGCGCTCGGTTACCCTGCTGATCGTATTTCAACGCGATCGAATAATGCGTCGGGTTGGTGACAACGACATCTGCCGTCGGCACTTCTTGCATCATACGATTCGCTGCAGCCTGAAATTGCAGTCTGCGAATTCGATTTTTAACTTGCGGGTCACCTTCGGCATTTTTATTTTCGTCTTTTACTTCCTGTTTAGACATTTTCATTTCTTTGTTGTGTTTATAGCTTTGGTAAGGCACATCAATCGCCGCGATAGGAATAAGTGCACAACACAACATAAGAAATGCCCATGAGATAAGATCCATGGCGTGAAACAAATTCTGTGGATATAGCTCCAAGTCAAGATGAAGGGCTTCGTCCTTAAAAACAAGCATAGCCACGTAAGCCATACCCATGATCACAAAAACTTTAGCGATCGCTTTTAGCAGCTCAACTAAGCCATTCATACCAAACATACGCTTGATACCGGCAATAGGATTGAGCTTACTTGCCTTTGGCGCAGCACCCTGCCAGGTGAAGTTATACCCGCCTAATGCAATATTACCGTATATTCCTGCCGCGGTAATAATCACCATATACAGCATAACAGGAGTACTCACTGCCTCAATGGCATAACCCCATGCTTGAAACATATGGGTAAAATCATATGTTTCGTCTCTGGACAAAGTGAACATACGCTGGGAGACAATATATATCGCCTTGGCGATTTGCCCACCCATCATAATAAATGCAGCGGCACTGAATACTAAAACCAACGCGGTAGAAAGCTCTTTTGAGCGAGCAATTTGACCTTTTTTTCTGGAGTCCGTTGTTTTTTTGGCTGTGGGGTCTTCTGTTTTTTCGTTAGCATCAGACATGACTATTCTCCTCCATTATGGACATACATTGACCAGCTGACACATCATCTGCTGCGCTCGGTCCCACTGAAGTTCAAAGTGATATGTGAAGTTGTCCATGGTTATCCAGATAATCACCAAGCCTGTGATCTGGGCAATTGTGAAGCCTAGACTAAATATATTTAACTGCGGTGCAGCTTTGGTCATAACGCCAAAGGCTAAATTAACAATCAATAGCGATACAATCGGTGCTAACGACAAGGTTAGTGCTGAAATAAACATCCAGCCAGCCCAATGGGCAATTTCTCTAAACTGCTCAGGTTGCAGCCAAGCCTCCCCTACTGGAAATGCGGTGAAACTCATTACTACCATGCGGATCATAGCTAAGTGACCATCAAGCGCCCAAAAAAGCAAAGTGGCTAATATTAAATAAAACTGCCCTACTGCCGGAACGCTAATACCGTTTACCGGATCGACAATGGATGCGAAACCAAGGCCTGTCTGCAACGCGACAACTTGTCCAGCGAGTACAAACGTATCAAGCACCATAGAGGAAATAAAGCCTAATGAAATACCGATGATCAGTTGCTGAATAACTAATACAAATGTACTCACCGAAAAAACCTCTTCCACAGGCACTGGTGGGATAACAGGTATAATAATAAGGGTAATAAATAAGGTTAGTAATGCACGCACAGTTGTGGGCACTGTCTTAGCACTGAGGCCGATCATTGTCGCCAGCATGCCCGAAATACGCATAAAAGGCAGTAACATGTCACCCATAAACTGAGTAATAATGTCAGCTGAAAATTCCATCTTAACCAACCACTTCCGGGATCCGTTCAACCATAGTGAAGGTAAAATCCATTAATTTTTGAACGAGCCAGTGACCGCCCCAACTAAGCGATAATAACGTCACAATTAAGCGCGGTAGGAAACTCATGGTTTGTTCATTGATTGAGGTCGCCGCCTGAAACACCGCCACAATCAAGCCAACAAACAAACTGGGCAAAATGATGGCCGAAACCAACAATATGACCATATTGAGCGCTTCTTTTAGGATATCGACAAAGACCTCTGGTGCCATGATTAAGTCCCCATTCCAAAGCTATTAGCTAATGTACCGAAAACTAAATTCCAACCATCCACCAGCACAAAAAGCATTAATTTAAACGGTAGCGACACTATCATGGGTGACAACATCATCATCCCCATCGCCATCAAGATAGAGGCAACCACGAGATCTAAAATCAAAAAAGGAATAAACAGCATAAAACCAATTTGAAAAGCCGTTTTTAACTCGCTAGTCACAAACGCAGGGATCAACACATTCATGGGCACATCTGCTGGTTCCTGAAATTGATCTTCATAACCCCCTATTTGTACGAAAGTCTCTAAGTCTTTCACCCGGGTTTGCGCCAACATAAAACCGCGCAGTGGCTCCTTGGCTAATTCGTATGCCTGAATAGAGGTAATTTGCTCATTTAAATACGGTTGTAACGCTGTTTCATTAATTTTTTCAAAAACCGGCGCCATAATAAACATCGATAGAAACAAACTAACACCGATCAGAATTTGATTAGATGGCGATTGTTGTAAGCCAATCGCCTGACGTAAAATTGATAACACGATGATGATGCGCGTAAATGATGTCATCATCATAATAAAAGCAGGCAACAAACTTAACGCTGTCATAATGGCCACAACTTGTAATGTCATCGTATAGTCTTGTGAACCATCCGCGTTTTCAGTCATGGTTAATGCAGGAATACCCGGCTCCGCTAATGCCCAACTAGGTATGGCGATTAACACCCCCGCAAGTAAAATTAAAAATACCTTATTCATCGCGCTCTCCCGCACTTTTTTTCGCGCCAGAATTGGCAGTCGGCTGTAACTTTCCAGCCATAAACAGACTGAGCTTGTCTTTAAAGTTTTCACCGGATGGGGGCTTATCGTTTGCGATAGGATTGTCTAGCTTAGCTAAATGATTGATGTTTTGCGCTGTCACGCCAATGAGATGCTGCTCGCCTCCCACATCAATCACTAAGACTCGCTCTTTTGGGCCGGCAGCAAGAGAAGCAACAACTTTAAGTTGTCCTGTACTTCCACCAGTGACGTTAAACCGTCGCATAATAAACGCCAACATGAAAACCACTGCTATAACGAGCAGTAAGGATAGAAAAATTGACACTATTGAAGTGGGATCAGAGAGGGTTTTTGCCTCAGCAAGAGCTGAATTAGGGGCTAAAAACAGAGGGCTCAGTAATATCCAAACCCTTGTTTTAAAAGAGGTTTGTCTATCGGAGCTTTTTGATTCTTTCCAGTTGACTAATGACATCAGTTAATCGAATACCAAATTTATCGTTGACTACTACTACTTCACCATGAGCAATCAACGTGCCATTTACTAACACATCGAGTGGTTCACCGGCTACGCGGTCTAATTCAACAACAGATCCTTGGTTTAACTGCAGTAAATTACGAATACTGATATGGCTACGACCTACTTCCATGGAAATAGTCACGGGTATATCTAAAATCGTGTCTAACTTACGTTTCTCCGCAGGGGAGATGTCTTTGTCTTCTTCGAGCTCGTCATATTCGGCAACCGTTGCTTTACCATCTTTGCTTTCTTCGTCAGCCTGTTCAGCCATAGCTGCAGCCCAATCGTCTACGCCGTCTTCTTCACTCATAATAATTGCCTCTTGATTGGTTACAAATCATCTTCAAGGGTTTGTAACTCGGCGTCGCTATCTATTCTGCGGCCGCCTTTGGTTAATAGTTGTAATTCGGACTTAACCGATGTCGGTCTCGGTATTTTTCCGGTAATTTTAAGTGCTAAATTGTCTCTCGAGCGACCTAGTTTGGCTCTAAAAGTAGGTAATTCTTCAATCATCACGGTAATGTGCTCAGGCATATCAATAGGAATTATATCCCCCGCTTTAAGATCCATGATCTTTTTCAGGCTAAGGGTTAAATCCATCATATGAGTCGATAACTCGACTTTTACGTCCATTATCTCATCTCGAAGGGCCTTGCTCCAACGTAAGTCGGTGTCTTCCTTATCACTTTGCACACCGGCATCTAGCAACTCCCGTATCGGTTCAAGCATCGAATACGGCAACGACACATGAAAATCGCCACCACCGCCATCAAGCTCAATATGGAACGAGCTGATAACGACAACTTCTGTTGGACTAACAATATTCGCCATGGCAGGGTTAACTTCTGAGTCCAAATATTCGAAGGAAACATCCATTACCGGCGCCCAAGCCTCTTTGTAATCCTCGAAAATAAGCTTAAGTAACATTTGAATAATGCGACGCTCGGTAGGCGTAAATTCGCGACCTTCAATTTTGGCGTGATAACGACCATCCCCTCCAAAAAAGTTGTCCACGAGTATAAAGACCAAACGCGCTTCCATGGTGATCAGTCCCGTGCCTTTCAAAGGACGAAAGCGCACCATATTTAGACTTGTCGGTACAAATAAGGTGTGAATATACTCACCAAACTTAATCATTTGAATACCGTTAATCGACACTTCTGCCGAACGGCGCATCATGTTAAACAAACTGACCCGCATGTGTCTGGCAAATCGTTCGTTAACGATCTCCAAAGTTGGCATTCTTCCCCTAACGATTCGATCTTGTGACGAAAAGTCATATTCAAGAGCAGTGCCATCGGCAATAACCTCTTCAACATCGTCTTCATCAACGTCGTCTACTCCATGAAGTAGCGCATCGATTTCCTCTTGGGATAATAAATCGCTCAAACTCTTTCTCGCTTATTCTTATTGCATTACAAAACCGGTAAACAATACTTGTTCCACCAGTTCATTGCCCGCGACATCTTTCAAGGTTTTTTGTACTTCTTTTAGGGCGTTAACGCGAATGGCGGCCTTACCGGCCTCGGTCACTAGATCGTCGGCATTCGCCTGACTAAAGGCTCGATTAAGTGCCCCTTGAATCGACGGAATGTGCATTTTAACTTTTTCTTCTGCATCGCTACCACGCACCATCAATTGAACCTTAATTTCAACTAATCGGTCCCGACCTGTGCCTGGAACATTGAATGTGATCGGATTAGGGATTGATACATACAAGGCGGCCCCAGCTTTAAGCTGAGCTGACGGTTCGCCCTCGGCACCTTCAACCATTTCTTGTTCGGTTCCTTCTACCATGGCTGCTTCATCTTCGCCACCCAGTAAAAAATATGCGGCAGCGCCGCCACCAAGAAGTAACACAACTACGATGATGATAATCATCATAAGCTTACTCTTCTTACCGCCCTCTTCCATTTGTAATTCTTCTTCAGCCATGACCACGCCTTGTATAATAATTTTCCGGTATTATCGTTCTTACGCAGAAAATCGCAATGGATAACCCATGACGCATTGCGTTAAACGAAGTAATCTATTCCGCCTAGTGCCCCATTAACGATAGGTTGCTGTAATACGCCTTCAGGTACATCTGCTTCTGTTAATCCTGACTCAGTGCCAGTGCCATCTCTTTGACCAGCCATGTGTTGCTCGCCATGTTGTTCCTTAGACTCTTGTTCTACTGATGATTGGCCTAACTCTATTCCTTTCTCAGCTAACATTTCTTTTAATCTAGGCGCAGCATTGTCTATCGCTTCTTTAGCATGAGCTGATTGGACTACAAAACTGACATTGGCTGATTCCCCTGTAATCGTTACCTTCACATGCATCGAGCCCAGTTCAGCAGGATCTAGGCGAATATCTGCGACCAACTGGTTGGTATTAACCATAAAGCGCACCTTTTCAGCCAACTGTTGATGAGCCTCTGGCTTGGCCAGATTAAGAGACTTATCCAATTGCCCTTGTTGTAATTGGCTTGCCTTACTGTGCTCAACCATATTAATGCCTTGCTCTCGATAAGTTGTACTTACCGATTGCTGATGGGCTGATTGCTCTAATGCTGTACTCATAAGCTGAGCGACATCCAGCACCTGAAGTACTGAGCGCGTTGCCAATTCGACCTGTTCAGGTTTGACAGAAAGCATATTGCTTGCCAACTCTGGTGACGCTTTAATGGCGTCGTTCACTAAGCCTTTTAAATCGATTCTCGGCTCTCGTCCGTTTTCCAACTGCACTTTCACTTCAGCTAAACCCGCTTTAAGTGCAATTACGAATTCAGGTAATCCATCAGAATCAGCCGTTTGGCGCAACATTGTTAAATCCGATGCAGCTGATGATTTAACATCTTTAATCTCCTGAACTGAAGCATCTTTCTCAGTTCCAGTTCCATTTAGCTGCTGAAATTGCTTCGCTAACAATGATAAGGCACGATCAAGTTTATCGGGAGGCAGTTGCAATAGTGTTTGCAATTCAGGGTTACTTTCTAGTAAGGCCAATTCCTGTTGTGTCAACTCCCCCTCGTGCACCACTGTTATGCTGTCCACGGTAGCGCTATTACTATTAGCCAGAGAAATATCGATAACCGCATCATCACTTTGTTTAGTCTCAATTGAGCTTTGTGAGGCAAGGTTATTTTCTATAGGTATCTGCTCGACAGAGTCCAGTGACGACACACTCGAGATGGGTGACTCCTCTGTACTTGAGGTTATTTTTTCTGAATCCATGAATGTAAACAAATCATCAGCTAACTGTGTCAATACTTCGTCACTAAACTCTGGGCTAACATCAGGCTCTAGTTCGGTATCCAAACTGACATTATTCAACAATGCGTGAAGTTGGGTATTTGAATCCATTCCTTCAATGTTAGGGTCAACGGCCATTTTCTCTTGGCTTGATAGTAGCTGCTTTAATGCTTCTAAAAGTTGTGGGTTATTCTCCAGCAGGGCTAACATTTCGCTATTTTCGTCAAGTGCAAAAGTGTCAACATCATTACTGCCTTGTTGCACATCTTTAGCTTCAACGGCCATACTGTTTATTTTACTCATTAAAGTCTGAAGTGCTGTTTGCTTACTATTTTCAACGTTGTTGAGTAAATCTGTATTGTCAATTTCTAGAACTGGCGTTAGTTTTTCATCGGTAGCGAGTACTTGATTAACATCTGAGTCATCACCAAGACTACTGGCAACTAATTTCTCAACAATTGACAACCAATGAGTGCCATTATTGTCTTCTTGCCCATCTATTACGCCGTCATCGTTTAAAGGTAGCGTCACAGCACTCGCTGTTACGACAGTAGATGTATCACGCTTTGTGTCAATAGTTTCAAGGTCAATACCATTTGCCTCATCAACTTGTACCTCAACGTTAACCTCACTCTTTATCTTTTCACTTGCCTCATTGCCAGTTGATTTTGCCACATCATTAGATAATAAAATCTGTTGTTCATCGACCACTTGCTGTTTGACGACATTATTTTTATTTTCTAGACTAATTGACTCCTCACCAGTAATTACATCGTGTTTGCCACCTATTAAGTCCGTATTATTTTTATCGTTTTTTTCAGACGGGATAACATCTGCAGTGTTTGTGTCGTTTTTATTCTTACTCTTACTTTTAGATACAGTCACTTGAGCGGGTTTGCTCGTATCATTCGCTTCTACCTCAGCCCCCTTATTCGGCAAGTTGTGCAGGGCATTTTCTTTGGCAAGCATAGAAGCAAATTCTTCAGAATTTTGAAGTTTAGCCATTGTTTCATCACTAACTTCTACCGTAAAAGCGGCAATGTCTGATTTAGTGGTGGCAATTTGTTGCAGCATTTAAGCTCCTCGGCACAACCGTGCAAATGATAAATTAATCACGTAAAAACAATTAGTTATAATATAATCTTCGATAATGAATGACGGTAAAGATGACGTTTTCATCATAAAACTCTCTTGTTTTTTACGCTTGTAACGTACTAGAGCAATGTTCGTTCCAATTTGAAGAAAATCACTTATTACAACTAAACGAGAATGATTAAGCATAGGTTACTGAATCGAACTGAACGGACAAGCACGCAAGGTGTCGATGAAAAACACATTACTTTGAGCGGATAAACTTCTGTAACGCTAATTCGTCAAGCATCTGTTGCTCAGCTTTATCTTGACGTTGCTGAATTTTCAGCGCCTGTTTGGCTAGCAGCATTTCCACCGCTTTTCGCTTACGCTGCTGTGCCAACCATTGGGTTTTACGTTGATCTGCTACTACCAACGCATTACTAACTTGCTTAGTTTGTTGCTCGCACGCTGCATCAATTTTACCGACGAACGACTGATGTTGACCAAAGTTCTTCCCAGCTATACCCAACTGGCCCTTACGGATCCCTTCTTTTAAGTAGTTAACTCGGTATTGTTCAAGACCAGTTAGTTTGTTTTGGTTATCTGTCACATTTTGTTGAGCAAGCTGATAATCCGTCGCCATTTTTTGTTCTTTACGTCGCTCCCAATCGGCTACCATTTGCAATTGTTTATTCACGGACATAGTGAGCTCCTTGTTCTACTTAACTAGGTACGGTTGATATCAGGCGGTTGCTACTCGTCGATGTGCTTGTCTTAATTCAAATCAGATAAATACTACGCTGGACCTAACCCAGTACCTAGTTTGCTCATGGTTTCAACACTCTCATCAAAAGATATTATTTGTTGCATACCTTGTTGCAAAAAAGCATTGATCGCTGGTTCTGCCTTTATGGACAAATCAATTCTTGGGTCGTTACCTCGTGTATATGCACCTATGCTTATCAAGTCGCGATTTCGTTGGTAGGTGGAATAAACTTGGCGTATGCGCCTAGCAACTTGAAGATGTTCAGGGCTCACCACCATTGGCATAACGCGGCTAATAGATGCTTCAATATCAATCGCCGGATAATGCCCCGAATCGGCCAGCTCTCGTGACAACACAATGTGGCCATCTAAAATCGCTCGCGCTGAATCAGCGATGGGATCTTGCAAATCGTCGCCTTCTGTCAAGACAGTATAAAATGCTGTAATCGAACCTTGATTTTCTGCTCCATTTCCAGCTCGCTCCACTAATGCGGGAAGACGCGCGAAAACAGACGGTGGATATCCCTTCGTCGCGGGCGGCTCACCTACAGCTAATGCTATTTCACGCTGCGCCATGGCGTACCGTGTTAGTGAGTCAATCAACAGCAACACATTCATGCCTTTATCGCGGAAATATTCCGCTATGGTAACCGCTGTTTCGCATCCTTTTAAGCGCATTAAGGGCGATGTATCAGCTGGCGCCGCGACCACCACAGATTTTTTGCGCTCTTCCTCACCTAAAATATCTTGGATAAATTCTTTTACTTCTCGGCCACGCTCACCGACTAACCCAACAACGACGACGTCGGCGGTCGTGCCACGAGTCATCATTCCAAGCAAGACGCTTTTGCCTACACCACTACCTGCAAACAAGCCCATACGCTGACCACTACCGACAGTAATCATGCTATTAATCGCTCGAACACCAACATCTAACGGCTCTTTAATCGGTTTTCTTGTTAACGGGTTCATTGGTGGCCGTGTTAGGGGCACACGCTTTTCTGCTTTAATGGCCCCTAACCCATCTAAAGGCTGGCCATTACCGTCGACCACTCGGCCTAATAATGACATACCAACAGGTAAACCTTGCTCACGATTTAGGGGTTGAACTCGCGAACCAGGCACTATGCCTTTCACTGCCTGAGTGGGCATTAAGTAGGTAATATGCTCAGCAAACCCCACTACTTCAGCTTCAATCTCGCCGTCTACAGTCTGAATTAAGCACTGACTTCCTACTGGCATATGGCAGCCTACGGCCTCCAGCGTTAAACCAATACCTCGAACGAGCTTACCCGCTGCAACAACAGGTGCTTTTGGCACCTGTTGTTGCAGCGCTTTAATATTTTGTAATATATTGCGTGTCATCGCTAGCTAGTCATCCTCGCCAGAGGGGATAGTATCTAACCCTTGCTCCAACATAAATTTGTCCAGCACATCTTTAACTCTGCGTTCTACGCTCACATCGACCGCATTATTTTGCGTTACAATGTCGCAGCCTCCTTGAGACAAAGTCGGCGCTTCGATCAACTGCCAGCCATGTTTTTCAATTTCCTGCTCACTAAAGTGTTCACTAACCAACTTAATGTCTTCTGGATGCAGGTGAATTTGATATTGGCGCTCATTGATTGGCAGCGCTTTAATGCCTTCGCTAATCGCGTTGAAAATGATATCTGAGTTGGTTTTGACTTCAGCTCGAATTACAGATTTAGCCAAAGATACCGCCAACAAAACTAACTCTCTTTGTAACTCTTCTTCTACCAATTCTACCGGTTTGTGTAACGTGGCTAGCAGCGATTGCCAACTTTCCAATTGCTGATTAATAGCTTCCTTTGCTTCAGCGAGCCCTTGCGCCTTTCCCTCTTCTAAGCCTTCGGCAAGTCCTTGTTCTTTACCCTGTTCGAGCCCTTCTTGATAGCCCTTTGCAAGGCCTTCTTTTTGCCCTTCTTCAAAACCGTCCGCTTGTGCGGCAGCTCTAATCGATTCAATTTCTTGCGCAGTAGGGGGAGTAAAATTATCTTCTTCTGCTAAATCTTGTTCAGGAGGTTCATATTTCCAAGTCGAACGCTTGTTTAACGCATTCGTGCTGGTATCACTGGCTTTACGTTCATCTTCGACAAAAGGTAAGTCCCAAGCGCTAACTGATTCATCGTGGTCACTATCGAAATCATTCATACGTTACGGTTACTATGAACAAGCTTATAGGAATTCATCACCGCCACCTCCGCCAAGCATAATTTCACCTGCATCAGCTAAACGACGAGCCACGGATAAAATTTCTTTTTGCGCGGCCTCGACTTCGCTTAAACGTACCGGACCAAGTGCTTCTAGATCATCAAGCAACATATCGGCCGCACGCTTAGACATATTCGATGTAATTTTAGTCTTCAATGCGTCATCGGCGCCTTTAATCGCTTTGAGTAATGCATCTTGTTGCACTTCACGTAAAATAGCTTGAATCGCTCGGTCGTCTACATCTGCTAAGTTATCAAACACGAACATAAGATCTTGAATTTGCTGGCTCATTTCTTCGTCTTGCTCGCGAATAGCATCCATCAACTGACCTTCGATGTTGGTGTCTAAGTAATTCATAATATCGGCTGCAGATTTTAAGCCACCCATTTTGGCCGCTTGGGTTCCCGCTTGCCCTGCAAATTGTTTTTCCATAATTTCATTTAATTCTTGTAATGCTGCGGGTTGAACTTCTTCTAGATTAGCGACGCGCATCATTAAATCTAAGCGTACCTTTTCAGGGAACTGAGCAAGAATTTCAGCTGATTGCTCCGCGTCTAAGTAAGACATTACGATGGTTTGAATTTGTGGATGTTCATTACGAATAATACTGGCCACTTGCTTGGAATCCATCCATTTAAGTGAATCGAGACCTTTAGCGCCTGTGCCCATTAGAATTTGATCAATGAGGTTAGCGGCTTTGTCTTCACCTAAAGCGGAGGTTAATGCACGTTTAACGAAGTCTTGGCTTTGGAAACCAATCGTACTGTATTTTTGAATCTCATCTATAAAATGCTTATGCACAGCGGTGATTTTTGACTGCGTCATATCTTCAATTTGGGCCATCGCCTGCCCTAATTTTTGTACCTGTTTAGGTTCAAGATGTTTAAGTATTTGTGCCGCGTCTTCTTCCGTTAAGCTGAGCAACAAAATGGCAGCCTTTTCAACGCCTTCTAATTTACCAACGTCGTAACCACTTTCCCCAGTCGTTTCAGGTGCTGCTATTTCATCTGGCATGGTGTTAATCTCTTACTCGTAACATAGGTATGCGCTGCATACATTAGCGATATTTATTCGTCTTGTAATAACCAATTTTTTACCACTTGAGACGATAACTCAGGCTCGTTTGCCACCAAGGCTCGCACTGCTTTGAGTACATCTTCGTCCTTGTGCAAATCTGGTAACATAAAGCTGCCGTCTGCCGCAAATCCAACTTGGGAATCATCGAACTCTTGTGAAAGCATACTGATCGTTTCATCACCTAAGTCTAGTCCCTCATCGGCATCAAAGTCATCATTTGTCTTAGTATCTTCAGGGTATATTAGTTTCCGTAACATTGGGCGTACAACCGCTAAAATAAGCACAATAATAACTAATCCGCCAATAACTAATTTAAGAATTGGCATAAACTTGGGATCTTCCCATATAGGTAGCTCTTCAAACGCCACCTGGCCTTCGCGGCTGAAGGGAATACTGACTACCTCAAGTGAATCCCCGCGGGTCACATCAAAGCCTATACCACCTTGTAATAAACGGCGAATATCAAGCAACTCAGCTTGAGAACGAGGAACAAATGTATTGGTCCCGTCTTCCGCTAAACTGGCAACATGATCCAGCGCGACAGATACACTTAAGCGACGAATAACTCCCGTTTGTTGCTTAGTATGACTGATGGTGGTGTCTAATTCGTAATTTCTGGTTTCCTCTTTGTGATTGCGTCCCGGCGTAGACGTTTGAGCACTACTAGAATTAGCTTCTTCCGGAATATTCGAATCAAGCGGTGGCTGGTTGGTTAAGGCCCCAGGAATGCCAGCAATTACCCCACCGATACTGTTATCTTCGACGGTCATTTCGCTGCGAATAGCTGGCAAATCAGGATTATAACTACGCTTAGTTTGCTCAACCGCGGTGAAATCCATCGTCACATCGGCCTGAGCGGTATAATTACCTAACCCAAGAACTGGAATTAAAATCGAATCAATTTTTTGTAAGTACTCACTTTCACGCTTGCGCTCCATCTCAAATTCTTTCTTGCTTCGCGCAGCTTCACTGTCTTGTGAGCCTGAATTAAGCAATCGGCCATTACTATCAGTAACCGTGACACGTTCAGGCTGCAAGCCTTGAACGGCAGAGGCGACTATATCGACAATTGAACTCACTTCTTCACTTGATATCACGGCTCCACGTCTTGGCGTGATAACGACAGTGGCACTGGCTTTTTTCTCTCGACGAGCAAATACGTTTTCTTTAGGTAATGCTAGTAGTACTTTAGCCCGCGTAACGGCACTCATTTCTTCTAAAGTTCGTGCGAGTTGTTGTTCTCGAGCATGCTTCAGTCGCACTTTTTCGACTCTTTGGCTTACCCCAAACCCCATATCTTGCATAATGATGTCAGTGCCCTCTGAGGCGCCTTGACTCAAACCTTGGCGTGCCATCCCAAGCTTAATGTTCTGGTATTGATCTGAACTAACGTAGACGGTATTACCCTCTAAGCGATAATCAATTTGGTTCTGATCAAAGTAGTCTAGCGTTTCAATTAATTCTTGAGTTTGCATTCTCGCTAATGGACGATAATCAGGCTCTTGTGCCCAAATCATGATAAATACCGCAATAGCCACGCAAATAACCAAAGCCACCACTAGCGTGAGTTGACGAACCATATCAGTCGAACCCAATGAGTCCATAAATCCAGACTTTTGCTCTGCATCTGAACCGCCTGAGTATTGATCTGCACTGGCATTACTCATTGCCAACTCTGTACCTGTTGCTTCAGCCACGTGTTAGCTCCTAAACCGGCATGTTCATGATTGTTTTATAAGCTTCCAGTACTTTATTACGTACTTGGATCGTTGCCTCAAACGCTATTCCAGACTTTTCTTTGGCTAACATAACATCCGCTAAGCTCAAGCTTTTATCACCCATTTCGAAACGTTCTGCCTGGCCTTTCGCATCTAACTGCATGCTATTGACTGATTCAAGAGCGTGACCAAGCATATCGGCAAAGTTCTGACCAGAAGGGTTAACTTGTGCGCCGTTTAAGCTGGCTGGATTAAGCTCACCAAGCCCTGCTTTACTTTGTAAAGCCATGCTTTGCATATCTTGATAAAGTGACTGTGCCTTGATATCCATGATGCGCTCCTAGGCGTAATAACGAGATGACGGTTTTATGTCTTACTTAGATGATAGCAAAGTTAATGCCAAGTAATTTATTCGTTATATATCAGTAGCTTAACATATTTTTAATGAGGCATTTCCACCATGACGGTTTATTGACATGATGAGATTACTAGGAGGATCGAGCAGGTAAAAAAAACCGCCTAAAAAGTAGACGGTATAGAATCGTTTAACAACAATACAATTATGGTGAGAATGAGTATAAATTAGGCAGGGAGATCGATCCCTACTTCACGCATTTTAGCCAGTTTGTAGCGCAATGTACGAGGGCTTATGCCTAGTCGCTCAGCTACATCTTTCCTACGTCCTTGGCAAGATTGTAAGGTATCCAGAATGATTTGATGCTCTTGTTGGCGCAGCTCTGAGCCTAATTTACTCTCGTCTTCCTCAATAATATGCTGAGTATTTTGACTCAAGTCGCTTTCAACGGATTCCAACATCAAATCGTCTGCTTCAATTTTTTCACCATCACACAAAATCAATGCTCTTTGCACAACGTTTTCCAGTTCACGAACGTTGCCCGGCCAATGATGTTGCAGCATTTTGCTGCGAGCAGACGACGAAAAGCCAATGCTACCGGCACCTTGTTTGCCGCGATGACGCGCTACCAGATGTTCTGCCAATGGCACAATATCTCCTGGGCGCTTATCTAGAGGGGACCAAGTCAAAGGAAATACATTTAAGCGATAATATAAATCTTCACGGAATAAACCATCTTCAACCGTCTGGCGAATATTACGATTACTCGTTGCTACAACACGTACATCAAGCGGGATCATTTTTCGGCTGCCTAAACGTTCTACTTCTTTCTCTTGCAGTACACGCAATAGCTTAGCTTGCAACCCTAAATCCATTTCACTAATTTCGTCGAGCAAAATGGTGCCTCCTTGGGCTTGTTCGAACTTGCCGGGACACGCTTGAATAGCCCCGGTAAATGCACCTTTATCGTACCCAAATAACGTCGCTTCAAGCATATTTTCAGGAATCGCGGCGCAATTTATGGCCACGAAAGGCTGATCAGCACGAGGCGACTGGTCATGAATATATCGAGCCAGTACCTCTTTACCAGAACCGCTGGGGCCTAGCACCATAACGGTTGCATCTGACTGTGCTACGCGCTGAGCAAGTTGTAATAACTTGATACTAGTTGGGTCGGCTACAATGGGTTCATAAGACAGTACTTTTTGTGCAGGTGCGTAACGTCCAACTAGATTAAGTAAGACTTCTGGGGCGAAGGGTTTTGACAAGTAGTCCGTCGCACCATCACGCATGGCAACAACGGCGTCATTAATAGTCGCGTAAGCTGTCATCAGCAGCACAGGTACATTTGGATACTTGTTTTTTAGACTGCGCAGAAGTGATAAACCGCTCATTTCGCCCATTTGAATATCGCTGACCACCAGATCAATTGTCTCTTGAGCCATCATAACCATGCCACGCTCGGCACAATCAGCTTCTAGCACGTTATAGTCACCGAGCAACAAGGTATCAACCAACGCTTCTCGTAAGCCAGCATCATCCTCGACAATTAAAATCGTTGTTTGAGACATAATTAACTCCTCGCCTGTTGGGCGTTATTGCTCGTAGCTCCGGCGGATAAATGTTCATCACCGGTTCGAGTTAAAATGGGCAGCACTATGCTAAAACACGCGCCACCAGAGACTAAATTGGATACAGAGACTTCACCTTGATGAGATTGAACTACCGTTTTTACGACGGCTAAACCTAATCCAGTACCTTGACTTCGCGTAGTGAAAAACGGTTCAAATATATGTTGAATTTTGTCCTTCTCAATTCCTGGCCCATTGTCCGTAACCGTTAAGCGCATACAATCCAGTTTCTGTGGGTCACGCTCTGCACTGAAAACGATCCGTGCATCCAGAGGCTTGGCAACTAGCGCATTGTGGATAAGGTTTTGAATAGCGCCGCATAACGCTGTTTTATTACCTATAAAATGGATATTAGGATCGGGCAAAATAACATCAAGAACAGCATTACTTCTATTGAGCATTGCTTCGCTACCCGTCTTGACTTCTAGCATCATGTCTTCGAGTGATATATCAGTCAGTACCTGTTCATTGCCACTTTTAGCAAACAGCAACATATCATTCACTTGCCCTTCAAGATCACGTAATCGTGACAATAGCTTCTCGCTAAAGCGCTGACGTGATTCTTGCGGTAAATCACTACTAGCGAGATTAGCGGCATAAAGCATAGCAGCAGATAAAGGTGTGCGAATTTGGTGAGCCAAAGACGCTACCATTTTACCCAAGGATGATAATTTTTGAAGATGTCCAATGCGTCGCTGAAGCTGACGTGTTTCGGTTAAATCTGTCAGTACAATAAGTTGGCCTGGTTCATTGACCAAAGGGGTGATGGACAGTTTAACTTTGCGCCCATCAAATAAAGAGACCTCGTGGCCATCGTCAGCCTGAGGACGAAAAGAACGCTTAATAATATTACGCCAAACCTGCCCTTCTAACGGCTCACCCAAAAGTGATTTGGCTAAATGATTGGCCTGTTTGACATAACCTTTACCGTCAATAACCACCACGCCTGCTGGCATTACTTGTAGCAAATGTTCTAAGCGCGTTGCTTGGTGACGCAAAGCTTGAATTTCTTGGGTGCTTTGAGTCGTGGCGTTCGCAGACTCGACGGAATTAGAAAACGATATGACAGCCCCATTTTGGGAAGACGTCTGTTTAGCTGTTACGGTATGTAAATTACTTAGTGCCATATGTTCCTCACGTCAAAACTTAGACAGATTGAATACAGCAATAACATAAGCACATCCTGTGCCAATAAATTAACTATTAAAAATCAACACTTTATGAATATTGACGTGTCATTTTTTTGTCGAACGAGGAATGGTGATGAAGGGATTAAGCTTTGCTTATGTCGTACTTACGCATCTTTTCAACGAGTGTGGTGCGGCGCATACCTAATACTTCCGCAGAACGGGCTACAACCCAATCTTGTTGTTCCAGAGCTTGGGAAATCAAACTGACTTCCATTTCTGATATGTATTCTTTGAGGTTAATTCCTTCTGGCGGAAGCTCGGTAGAATTAATACTGTCATCGACCACTTCATCGTCGTCATCGTCACTTTGTGCATCAGCCGAGAACAACGCATTGAGGGCTTCCCGCTCTAGTACTTCTTCTGGATAATCCGGCTCATAATCATCCACATCTAAATGTCGATATTTGTGAGGTAAGTCACCCACATCAATTAGCTGATTAGGATGAAGGATCATCAACCGTTCAACAAGGTTCGACAACTCTCTAACATTTCCTGCCCAACTATGTTCCATAAGTGACTTCATAGCGTTTTCAGTAAACTTAATTTGCGCATTTTCACGTTCCATTCTTGAAACTAGCTCTTGTAATAACAAGGGGATATCTTCGTGACGCTCGCGCAGCGCAGGGCTGTCGATAGGAAACACATTGAGTCGATAATATAAATCTTCACGGAAACGACCTTGTTCAATCATTTCCTCAAGATTTCGGTGAGTCGCTGCAACCACGCGTACGTCACAACGAATAGGTTTCATGCCACCTACTCGCTCGTACGTGCGCTCCTGCAACACTCGTAGCAATTTAACCTGCATTTGCAGAGGCATATCGCCTATTTCATCCAGAAATAAAGTGCCACCTTCAGCAAGCTCAAAGCGCCCTTTACGTGCGCTTATTGCACCTGTAAACGCGCCCTTTTCATGACCAAAAAGTTCACTTTCAAGCAGCTCTCCAGGAATCGCTCCACAGTTAACAGGAATAAAGGTGTTGTTACCGCGTTTTGACAAATAATGTACATTACGCGCGATAACTTCTTTACCTGTACCCGACTCACCTAAAATAAGCACATTAGCATCGGTCGGAGCGACTTGCTCAATAAGATGACGCACGCTTTGTATTTGCTTACTTTTGCCAACTAAACTACGAAACAATTTTGTTTTGTTCTGAGGCGTTGTTTTGCGGTTGGGCTGCATACGACGGTGCTCTTGGCAACGGTGCAGCATTTGCGTTAACAAGGGGTAAGTTACCGCTTCTTCAACGGCACCTACACGGTTAGCACCTGACTTAAAATTTGGATCTTTATCACCAACTAAAATAAAAGGCTGTTGGGGAAATTTATCACACAGCTCCCCTGCTAATTCCATATTTAATGCGTCAATTAATACGGCATCAAATATGGAGTGAGATTTGAGGGTGCTGACAGCCTGTTCAAAAGCGATAGCAGTACTGCTTTCACCTAAAAAGGTCAATATGGTGTTCAGATTATGCCCGAGCGTGGGTCGCCCACTGATAATCAGAATATTACTCATGCATCCCTCAATCTTTTCTTGTTAATTAACTGTTTTACTTCTGGTTTTAATTTTAACCAAACACTGGTGGATAGCAATAGAGGAATGAACCCTAAATTTCTTTAAGCGTGCAATAAAAAATAAATATTAACAATAACAATCAGTTAAAAAAACCAATATACACTAATGGCTAACGCTTTTAGTCCTTATTTGCATATTTAATCGGCAAAAAAAAAGGCCATAAATGACCTTTTTTTCTATCTGCTTAGTTATTAACCATTCAATAGGCTTAACACTTGCCCTTGCTGTTGATTTGCCTGCACCTGAACTGAAATGCTAGCTTGCCCTAATATGTTAGCTGAGGCGCTATCGGCTGTCGCTTGAGCATAGTCGGTATCTTGAATTCGACCACGAGCCGCAGCGACATTTATATTAGATTCCGTTAAATTGCGTGCTGCGCTTTCAAGCTGATTTTGTGTGGCACCTAAATCCGCTCTCGCTGCGCCAACAAACTCTGCAGCATCATCAGCGGCGACCAGTGCATCTTCCGCACCTTGCGCCGTGCTTAAATCGACATTTAGCACATCAGTCAAATTAGCTGCGATATCTTGTGTGCCAACACCGATTTTCTGCCCTGCATTAGCGCCTACTTGAAAGTCGATATTGCTATCGCTACTCAAAAGGGACTTTCCAGCAAACTCAGTCTGCTCGATAGTTTGTGAAATATTGTCTTGAAGTTGCGTAACTTCAGCTTGGATAGCTTGTCGGTCAGCATCATTGAGAATGCCATTGCCGGCTTGAACTGACAACTCTCGAATGCGACTCACATCGTCATTTATACCTGATAGGCCACTTTCAGCTACCTGTGTTAGTGACACGCCATCATAAGCGTTTGTTACCGATTGACGGTTACCTTCTACCTGTGAGGTCAACCGATCGATTATCTGCTGAGCAGCAGCGCCATCAGCCGCGCTGTTAACTTTTTTACCTGATGCGAGCTTCTCAAAAATCGACTCCTGCTTGTTCTGAACTTGCTGCAACAAAGATGAATTCGATTCAGTATTTAAGTTAATCATATTTACCCTCCTCAGAACTGCACCTAGCAGCTCTTCAAAACCTTTTGAGAGTGTAGCAATATATGGGTTAAAAAGTAAGCAAGGGTTGTGTATGCAATTTAATAACAAACCGTTTATTTTAATACGGCGTGCGTATGATCAAAGTACAAATCCGTCGAGCCTGTCTTTTATAAAATTGCTTAGGTAGACTTTGTGTCAATTTACCGACAACTAAACAGGCCTAGTTTTTGCTAAGTTTGTAATATCTAGTTTTAGTAAGCCCGAATTCAGATAATAAGTGCACCACTCATGGTTAATTGGGGA
>TARA_R110002153_G_C13332612_1_pt1 | contig 43395 bp, 75 predicted proteins | sample TARA_R110002153 | Tara Oceans TARA_R110002153 (sample SAMEA4398193) | marine metagenome | biome: Polar Biome; feature: [SRF] surface water layer (ENVO:00010504); material: water (ENVO:00002006), including particulate matter (ENVO:01000060) such as... | depth 5 m | reverse complement strand
TTTGTATCAGCCGCGCAGTCCTCGCACAAATTCTCACAAAGTTAACCAAGTGAAAGCCTAAAGGGCTATATACGCCCCCCCTCGATTAGTTTAATATATTCCCATATGGTAAAGAAAACAGTATCTAAGGCAGAATTTGCAAAGCTCGCGGGTGTTACTCCCGCGGCTGTGACTAAAGCCGTCTTGTATAAGCTGGCGGGTGCTATGGTCGGCAACCGCATAGACATTGGTCACGAATCAGCTATTGATTACATATCGAAGAAAGCCCGCGCCAACCCTAAAAGTGGGGGTGATGGAGTCGATATTCTTTATGATGAGGCGTTAGAAAAGTGTGAGGCTGCAGGTAATTGGTCGGCTTCATTCATTCAGCGTGAGCTAGAAGTAAGTTATGCCAGAGCCTCAGATTTACGTGATGCGCTAAAAAATCAGGAGTTAAAGCCAGAATTAGCACCAGAACCGATAAAAGCGGAACCTGTAAAGAAAAAAGAGGCAGCGCGGGTAATATCAGGTTCTGAAGCAGCACGAATAACCAAAAAGGACGAGGCTATTGAGCGAGCAGCAGAAGAGCTGGAAAATGAGGAGGTAACAAAAGGCTCAACACTTCACGAGGTGCCGGTAAATATTGAATCATTTGCTGATATGACACTGAGGGAGTTGATACAGCGGTTTGGTACTGATAGTGCTTTTGTCGACTGGCTGAAAGCAACGCAGATCATTGAAGCGATTAACGAAAAGCGATTAAAGAACGCGCAGACGCAAGGCAATTTGGTTAGTCGTGAGTTGGTCAAGATTGGAGTTATTGAACCACTTGATGCTGTACATATAAAATTATTAACTGATGGCTCTAAAACGATTACACGGCGAGTAACGGCAATGCACGATTCAGGCCGTGGCCTTGATGAGATAGAGGCTTTTGTAAAGGATCAGATAACCAGTTTCATTAGACCGGTTAAAGCGAAAGTCGCGAGGGCATTAAAAAATGCCTGAGATTACTGACATTGGCGCGGATTGGGTTGTTGATCAAGTCGAGGGATTGACGGATGAAGTTATTCACATATCCCCAAGTCAGTACAATGAAGAAAACCGCTATTTGCCAGAATCGGTAACCTCTATTCCTGGTTATATTCGATATGACGTAAATCCGTTTATGCGAGAGATTGTCGATTGCTTTGATATTGACAGCCCAGTCCGCGAAGTGAATTTAAAGAAGGGCGTACAGATTACCTACTCTACCGCTTTGGAGTCGGGCGTTTTATATTTTGCTGACCACGTAAAAACATTGCCAATAATGTATATGACTGCAGATAAGGAGCTGGCACTAGCTAGGATTGAGAACAATTTTATTCCAATGTTTAACCAGTCGGATAAAGCGCACATTATTCGATCTAGTGATGAGGGTAATACACGTAAGACTGGTAAAACTCGTGATCATCTACAATTTGCGGGTGGTGCGTACATGGTGCCTTTTGGTGCTAAGAATGCAGACAAGATGCGGTCGTTTTCTATCTGCATAATGCTTAAAGATGAGATAGACGCATGGCCTGACACTGTAGGCAAGGATGGCGACCCCGATAAATTAAGTGATGGACGGTGTAAGGGGTACTGGGATAGACGCAAGATATTCAGAGGCTCAACCCCAACGATAAAAGGAACGTCTAAGATTGAGAAAGCCTATCTGAAAGGCGACCAGCGTAAATACATGGTTAATTGCTTAAAGTGCAGTTACTCGCAAGAGCTACGATGGGAATCACTGGACAAAGAAACGGGCGTTGTAGGCGGTTTTACGTGGGAGCTTGACGATGGCATGTTGATACACGAGTCGGTGCGTTATTGCTGCGTTAAGTGTGGACACGGACATCAAGAGCATGACAAAGAGAAATTATTCTCTGCGGATCACGGCGCACACTGGAAGCCAACAGCAAGACCTACCGAGCCTGGGATACGATCCTACCATTTGCCCGCGTTATACTCTCCTATTGGCATGGCACCGTGGTATAGCTTAGTTTCTGAATACCTAGAAGTATTTGACGTAGAAAACAGGAAAGTAAAAGATATTGGCGGGTATCAGGTATTTTATAACAACGTCTTAGCAGAGCCGTTTGAGATAATGGGTTCTAAAATACGGTTTACTAGTGTGTCGGCACATCGTCGAGCGGTGTATAGGCTTGGACAAGTGCCAAACAAGTACGCAGAAGAGTGGTCAGGCAGTAAAATACTATTCCTTACTTGCCAAGTTGATGTACACAAAAAGAATTTAGCTGTATCTGTCATGGGATGGACTCGTGATGCCCGTTGTTACATTATCGACTACTGGCGGTACGAGGTAGACGGCGATGATGATGACTGTAGTGAATTAAGTAGCCCAGTTTGGGGTAGATTGCGAGAACTGATTGAAGAAACAACCTATGAAGCTGATGACGGGCAAAAGTATCGGATTGCCACCACGTTTATTGATGCTGGCTATGCTAATGATACCGTCTCAACTTTCTGCGAAGATTATGCGGGTGGCGTGTTCCCTATTTTGGGTAGAGATAGGCCAAGTAAGAATCAGAATATAAAAGAGTTTGGCGAATTTACGACTCAAGCAGGAACGATAGGTTATAAAATTACAGTAGACCACTACAAGGACAGAATGGCGGCGGTATTGCGTCGAGAGTGGGTCGAAGGAAGCGGCGAACAAGGAACGTATCATTTTAATGCCCCAGTCGATATAAGCGACGATCAGCTAAAAGAATTAACACGGGAAACTAGACGAGAGCGCAGGGATGAGAAAGGTGTTATCTCTTATTTTTGGCATAGGCCGAGCGGCGTAAAGAATGAGCTATGGGATTTACTTGTTTACGGTCATTGCGCGGTTGAGGTGATGGCGTGGCAGATTTGTATACAAAGGTTTGAGCTAGAAACAGTAGATTGGGGTCATTTTTGGCAATATGCAGCGGATGAAGCGAACAACGATATTTTTGGTCGTATTGATTAAAAGGCTTTACGGCATTACACTACAATATAACGTATAATCACAATTATTAACCACGGCGCATAATTAGTATGGATAGTTCGTTTATACAAGCTCGCATTACATCTACAAAAGCGCTTATTATCGCATACGAAACGGCGACTTTGGCTCTTGTTGGCGGCGGCATACAGTCTTACACCATCGATACTGGGCAGAATAGAAATACAGTGACAAAGCTTGATTTAGACACAATACAAAAAACTATAGACTCATTATACAACCAGTGCGCCACACTAGAAGCTAGGCTCAATGGTAGCGGCACCTCTATTGCTAGGGGCGCGTGGTAATGAAAAGCTTTCTACAAAAAACTGTTGACGCGGTTTGGTATGCTACGCACGAAAAGCCATCAAATATTTCTACCAGTGAACTAACGGCAGATTTTAGCGCTTCGTCTGGTTACGCCTCCCCTCCTTCCGCAATGACAGATTTCAACGGTGATAAATTCTTTGGTGGTTTTGGTACTACGCAAATTTTTACGCCTGATTATTGGACATTACGAGAACGGTCGAACCAGCTATTCACAGAAAACTTATACGCACGTGGTTTAATCCGTCGTTTAATTACTAACGAGATAAATACAGGGCTTAGTGTTGAATCTACGCCAGACGAAGAAATTATAGGCGTTCCAGAAGACAGTTTAAACGAGTGGTCAGAAACAGTAGAAAACCGCTTTGCCATATGGGGGAAAAATCCTGAGTTGTGCGACTGGAAACATAAATCTACTTTTGGGGCTATTCAAAGAGCGGCAAGAATGGAGGCACTGATTAGCGGTGACGTTCTTATCGTTGTTAGGCAGTCACAAAGAACCAGATTACCTATGCTGCAGCTAATAAGCGGTAGCAGCGTTCAAACCCCGCTAGGTGGATCGACCTCATTAAGAAAAGGCCACGAAATAAAGCACGGCGTAGAGTTAAACGCTTTAGGTCGTATTGTTGCACATTGGATACGCCAAAAAGACGGCTCAAGCAAAAGGATGCCAGCTGTCGGAGAGAAAACAGGCCGTAAAATATCATGGCTTGTATATGGCACCGACAAGCGTCTTGATGCTGTACGTGGCGAGCCTTTATTGTCCCTTATTCTTCAATCATTAAAAGAAGTTGACCGGTATAGAGATTCAACTCAGCGCAAAGCGGTTATTAATTCGCTTTTAGCTATGCAGGTCACGAAGTCAGACGATAAGCCCGGCACTTTACCAATCACAGGCGGTGCAGTACGCAAGAACACGGCTACCACAACCGACGGCGACGGATCGCCACGATCTTTAAACTTAGCATCGTATGTACCTGGTATGGTCGTAGATGAAATGCAGACGGGCGAGAAAATAGAGCTATTGGGCGGGCAAGGGACGGACGTAAACTTTGGCACGTTTGAGGAATCTATTATTCAAGCGGTCGCTTGGGCAAATGAAGTGCCACCTGAAATATTGCGCCTTGCGTTCTCAAATAACTACAGTGCAAGCCAAGCCGCGATAAACGAATTTAAAATATATCTAAACAAGGTTTGGTCTGACTGGGGTGAAACATTTTGTACTCCGATTTATATCGAGTGGCTGCTAAGCGAAGCATTGCAACAAAAAATATCAGCTCCTACACTTCTGTCATCGTGGCGCGACCCTAGTCAATATGACGTATTTGGTGCGTGGATATGTACTGAATGGTATGGCTCAATAAAACCATCTACTGATATGTTTAAACAGGCTAAGGGTAGTCGTTTACTAGTCGCAGAGGGCTGGACAACAAATGCGAGAGAGTCGCGCATGTTGACTGGTACAAAATTCACTAAAAATATTAAACGCCTTAAGCGTGAGAATGAGCTAAAGGTTGAAGCTGGTAGGCCAATGGCTGAATTCATGAAAGAATTCGGAGAAGAGTCGGCACTGAAAGCGATGGATGAGTCAATTGAGTTTGAGGCAATACTTGAAGATTACCTAGAAGACAAGGGAATCGAAAATGAGCAATAAGCTTATCGAAGCATTTTCTCGATTAATAAAAACAAGCGATGAACTTAAAAAGCGCGTATCTAGCCTTGAAGAAAACACGCCAAGCGTAATAAATGGTGTTAATGGCCAAGATGGCAAAACCCCAAACGTAGACGCTATTATTGAAGCGGTGGTAGAAAGAATACCGGAGCCAGAAACGCTAGATACACAGGTTATTGTCGCTGATGTACTATCGAGATTACCCGCGCCTCGTGATGGACGGGACGCAGAGCAGGTTAATGTATCAGACCTAGCCGCTATTTTATTACCAAAAATCCCAAAGCCTAAAAATGGAGTAGATGGACAAGATGGGTTATCCGTAGTAGGAGAAATAGGCGCACAAGGCGACAAGGGCCTTGATGGAAAAGACGGGATACAGGGTGAAAAAGGTTTAGACGGTAAAGACGGCATTGATGGCGTAAGCGTCACAGACGTTAAGCTAAAAAATAACGAGCTGTATGTTTATCTGGACGGTAAAAAGAAAAAGGCAGGCTCGATAACAATGCCAAAACCGTCGTCATTTTTCCCAGGTTCTAGCGGGAAGTCTGGCGGGTCTACTCAGATAATAGCGGGTGGTGGCGATGGGTTTGTTCAGTGGTACATAAAAAGCACAGAAACGGTAACGATACCAAGCTGCAAAGAGATGGCGGTACATGGCGAGTTTGTGCTGGATGGCGAGCTAATTATTGAAGAAAATGCAAGACTGAGGCTAGAATCATGACGGGTACAGCTAGAATAAATAACGGCACAACACCACAAACGCCAAGCGCGGGATATACCACCCTATTCGTAGATCAGGCTGACAAGCAAACAAAACAAATTGATGATGATGGAACCGTAAAATCATTAGTTCAGGCGGGAGGAGTTGGTGGGCTGGTGTTCGCGCCGCCGGGCGCGGTAGGAGAGAACGACTTTAAGGTCACAGAGGAGGGAGTATTAAACGATAGTATAAGAATCGCGGCAGGGACTATTGATCTTATTCTATTGGGAGTCGTTACGGAGATTGTGCTATCAAATGATTTTATCATTACGCACGCAGACGGGCTACAAACTAGCGGAGTGCAGAAAATCATTGCATTGCCTTATGAGTCTGGAGATGAATCATTTATAAACACGCCAGCAATATCTTTGTTCGTTGCACCAGATAACGAGGTAACTATTTCGGTGGTGGAGCTAAGCATTAATATACTTGGCCGCGGAACATTTGATATAAGTACGGGCACGACACAAGATTACAGAGAAGGTGTAGAGCTTACTAAGATGTTTTACGTCTCGGGGACAAACCTTATAGTTTCTGGTAGACCTTGGACTGTTTTTGATGGGGGTGATGCGGATTTGTCTAATATTTTAGGTAATTCAACTACTGACAATGGTATTGAGTTTGATGTAGCGTTACAACAATTCAATACCACCAAGAACGCTATCAATCTACGCAGAGCGGTTGCTCCTGTAGGTCGTGAGTCAGTAGAACAGTATGCTACTGACGATGTATTTCTTGGAATGTGGCGAGATAAAGCAAAGACAACTCGCGGCTTAACTATTCGTGGTCATGTTCGTGGATTGGTTGATGCTCAAGGTCAAGTTGACTATGCGCCAAATACCGACTTAATAGCTGGAGGACAGTATGCACTATGGCAAGACTATATTGATGTAAGCGATAAAAATAACCCATCAGCGGTAGCTACGTGGACACCTAAAGCGGCATCGGGTGATTGGAGCCTGGTAGTTATAGCTTACTTTCCAGGCTCCGCTAATCCAATTATGATACTAGGTAGAGAGGCTATTGATAATACAGATATTGACGCAGCAGAGGATCAATTCTTTTCCATTGATGTTAATGAACGAACCCGTGACGTAGTAATTGCTGGCGCGTTTGTGGTTAGGGGAAGCGCAATAACGACTGGCAGGATACAGAAAGTCCCAGCTAGTAAAATACTAATTAATCAATAGGTTTACAGTGACTGGAAAAGCGATATTTTCAAACGGTACAGTAATCAAAACGCCACAATCTGGCAATTCGGGGTTGTACGTTGACGAATCAGATAAGCGCTTCAAGCAGATTGACGACACAGGAAAAATAACGGATTTAGCGTTAGCTATTGCGACAGATCAAGAGTATTTTGATAAGAGTGGCGACACGTCGGCAAGCCCTGCTTTAATAGCTAATGATTATAGGCTTAATTCTTATAATATAGATTATCAATCGGCCGCGATATCGGAAGTTTTAACAGCAGGAGGGGCATTTTATAGGCTGCTGTCTAGTATCGTAACGCCTAATGAAGTGACGTTTGGATTAGTTCCACCTTACAAGACAATAGCGGATGCGCCACAAGCGGAATATTTACAATCTGGAAACGGTGTATTTTTATACCCGTCAAACTTATACACATTTAATAACGTTTATGTACCGTATTTAGTTAAAATACGGCTTAATTTTGATTTACCAGTTTTGAGTTCAGGTCAAGCAATATTGCTAATGATTAAATTAAGGCGACAGATTGACGACTCAGTAATCTCAACATTCGATATTACTTACAGAAATAGAAACGCAGACCCGAATTTATTTAACTCTTTAGAGTTTAAAACTTTCGTCTCAGGTGAAACTGATCCGTTTGTAGTAGATGGAGCGTACTTATCAATTGAGAGCGATATACAGTCGGCCAAACCTATAACGTTAATATCAGCAGGGATACGAACCTATAGAGATATATAGGAAGCATTGGAATATTAGCGATTGTAGTCAATTAAGTGTATTATATAGAAAATCATAAGGTAGATTATATGTGGTTATTAGAGGCTAGCGTAAGACAGGCAATGGAACAGGCTAAACAGTCTGGATTCATGGCGACTGTTGAGCAGCAAATAGAATATGAAGCTAGAAGTATTTCGGCAGCCGGTGGCGGTTCTCGAATTATGACCGTAGCTGGAAGCACTGCTGAAATTGCGGTAAAGGGTGTAATTACTAAATCACCTGATATTATGGCCATGCTTTTCGGCGGCGGCAATACTACTTATTCAGATATAACCACAGCACTAGCAGAAGCTAGCAGCAACCCAGCAATTAAAGATATAACGATGGCTATTGATAGCCCGGGTGGTACTGTTGATGGATTGTTTGACACTCTAGCGGCTATTGAAGCAACCCCCAAACCAGTAAAAGCAGTTGTTTCTAATACTGCAGCGTCGGCGGCATACGCGATAGCAGCACAGGCAGACGAAATTGTAGCAACGAATAAAGCTGCTCGCTTTGGATCGGTTGGCATTGTTGCGACAATGGGCGTAGATGATTCGGTAGTTAGAATAACCTCAACAGAAGCACCAAAAAAAGCCCCTGACGTTTCTACGGACGAAGGTAAGGCCGTGGTTCGAGAAGAGCTGGACGCATTACATGAAATCTTTGTTGACGCTATCGCGAGTGGTCGCGGTACAACAACTGACAAAATTAACGCTGACTTTGGGCAGGGTGCTACACTACTGGCCAGCGAAGCATTAAAACGCGGCATGATTGATTCACTTATGAGTGCCGACTCAACCACCACCGCAACAAGCGGAAATAAACAGGAGGCCATTAATATGGACCTTAACACTTTAAAGGCCCAGCATTCTGACGTTTACGCGGCGGCGGTGCAAGAGGGCGTAGCACAAGAGCGCGACCGAGTTGGGGCGCATTTAATTATGGGTCAACAAGCAGGCGCGATTGAAACAGCAATTGAAGCATGTAAAGACGGTTCAGAAATGACCAGTACTTTGCAGGCAACCTATATGACGGCTGGCATGAATAGAGCCGACGTTAAAGCTCGTGAAGAAGACGACAAAGGCGCAACTGCTGGTAATGAAATTGACGCAGACAACCAAGAGCTAGCAAAAGAAGCCGCTGGTTCTGCAATCCTTAATTTAGCGGCAAGCAATTGCGGCGTAGAGCTAGGAGCTTAAAGAAATGGCTAACTTAGAAATTACAAATAATGACGTTACCGGCGTAGTGGTTTGGGAGCCTGTTTTTGAAAATGAAACGCTCTTAGACGCTGGCGGCGCAACTTATGCGGCTGGTACATTGCTAGGACGCATTACAGCAAGTGGTAAACTAACTGCTTATGTTGTTGGCGCAGTTGATGGCTCAGAGGTTCCCGTAGCTGTGTTGCGTGATGAGTTGGTACTCGTTGCTGCTACCGATACAGCGTGCCGTCCAATTATCGCTGGTCGTGTTCGTATTGCTGACCTAGTTGCTCATGGCGTAGGTGCTATCACTATCGCAGAGTCAGACGCTTTACGCGATTATGGCATTATTCCACTTACCACTACCCAGCTTTCTGAGCTGGATAATCAATAGGAGTCGGTAAAATGACTGTAGAAATTAAACGCGAAGGTTGGTTACAGCTTTTCTCACAAATGCGTAGTCCTAATCCTTTCTTGTCTCGTATGTTTACTATTAAGCCCGGCGGCATTTACAATGGCGAAAAGGTAGCTATTGATGTTGAGCGATTTGGTGAAGATGTAGCGATTGCCATTAAAAAATGTACCGGCCCTAATCTTAACGATATCAGCGAGTTCACAACTAAAGAATTCACTCCACCTGCATACGGTGAAGCGTTCCCTCTTGACGTTTGCGACTTGCTGAACCGTATGGCTGGCGTTGATCCTTACACAGCGGCTTATACTGAGTACGCAGGTCAAATGGTTGCATTGATGGCGAAAGGCTTTACTCAGATTGACGATAAAATCAAACGCGCTGTTGAATTACAAGCGTCTCAGATTTTACAAACTGGAAAACTAACGCTTACCAATAGCGCTGGTGATACGGTTTATGATCTAGACTTTAAACCTAAAGCCACTCACTTTCCTACCGTTGGTGTCGATTGGGATAATGCCGCAGCTACTCCATTGGCAGACCTTGAAGCATTAGCCAAGGTTATCCGTGGTGATGGTAAAGTTAACCCGGATCGTGTGATCATGGGTGACGTTGCATTACGTAACTTTTTAGCTAATACGAAAGTTCAAGAAGTTTTGGACAACAACCGCATTGACGTTGGCAGTATTGCACCTGAGTTCAATGATTCTGGCGCTACTTTTTATGGCTTCGTTTGGATCGGTTCTTACCGTATGGAAATCTGGACTTACCCAGATACGTACAAAGACCCACAAACTGGCTTACCTGTTGAGTATGTTGCTGGTGATAAGGTTATTATGCTTTCAAGCCGTACCCGTTTGGATATGACTTCAGCCCGTGTACCTTTACCATTAGGCCCTGATCCACGAGTTGCTGGTTTGTTGCCTGGTCGCATGTCCTCACGTGAAGAAAGCTTTGATGTTACTCCTAATGTCTATTCTACCCCTAACGGTAAGCAGATCATGGGCGAGCTAGAAAGCCGACCTTTACTTATTCCTGTTCAAATTGATGGCTTCGGTTGTCTTGACACACAGGCTTAATAATGCGGGGGCTTCGGCTCCCTAATTTTTAAAGAGAGTTTATTATGAGAAAAAAAAAGCAAGAAGATCAAAAGCAGCGAAGCAAAGGTGAAATCCTCAAGAAAAAAGTCGAGGAAGAAAACAAGGAAAAGACTGAAAAGAAAGTTGAGTCTAAGTACTCACATGTCATTTCCAAAGGTAAAGCACTTACCACTAAGCGCGGTATTCTAGGCGAAGGTCAGGGTATTTGCTCGAAAGATTTGGCTGGCGGTGATGAAGCTATCGCGGCATTTGTTAAATCGAAGCACGTAGAAAAGGCGTAGTTAATAATGGGCTTGCGCGAAATGGCAGAGCAGGATTTAGGGATTATCCTTGAAGACACTGTAACTGGTTTTGGTTGGCCCATTACACTTACTGCACCCGATGGAACGGTTGTACCATTGATAGGATACTCAGACGATATAGCACAAGTTATCGATCCTGATACAGGCCAAGCGGTTTCTGGTAGGTTGTCCAGTGTAGCGATTAGAACCGGCCTTATATTGGCAGCGTTCCCTACTCAGGGTTTACCCGTAGGAATAGCAGACAGTAAAATCAAACCGTGGCTAGTTGAGTTTAACGATATTAACGGCAGCGCATATAAGTTTAAAATATCACAATCGAATCCAGACCGGGCAATAGGATTGATTACGATGTTGCTAGAATTGTACTCATGACAATATCAACATTAATCGACAAGCTTGACACGTTTGAAATTGTACGTGATCAAATAGCTCAGATTTTAGCTGATGAAGTCGCTAGTCAAATGGCAATTGCCACAAGCGAAGCGAAAGACCCAGACGACTGGAAGCTAAGAATATTTACGGAGAGGTCAAACCCGTGGGAGCAATTCCAAAACCCAGACCAACAGAATTTTGATAAAAGCCCGATTGTGAATGTGTGGTTTGATAATAATACATTCGATATGGGATCGAGCAACATACTAGAACGCCAAAAAACAGACGGCGTTTTTAATATAGACTGCTACGGATTTGGAAGAAGCAAAGACGACGGCGGCACGGGACATATACCAGGCGATAAAGAAGCGGCGCTAGAAGTTCAGCGAGCTATACGACTGGTAAGAAATATTTTAATGGCTGCAGAGTACACGTATTTAAGTTTACGTGGCACGGTATGGCAAAGATGGCCTCAATCAATAACAGTATTTCAGCCACAGCTAGACTCGCGCACAGTACAGCAATTAGTAGGCGCTAGGCTTGCGTTGCGTGTCGCGTTTAATGAATTTAGTCCACAGGTAGAGAGCGTAGAGCTTGAAGCCGTAAGGGTGGACGTATTAAGAGCAGAAAACGGCGAGATTGTCGCCCAATCAGGTTACGATTACCCTTTAACGCCGTAGGAGAATATTATTATGGCCATTAGTACAGCAGTAGACCTATCAGCGGTAGCTCGAGTTGTAGGAATTAAAACAGCATTTAAAGATTTACGCGGTGGCGGTATTTTATTCTTACCTCAGCGTATCGCATTGGTTGGTCAAGGTTCAAGCGCATCGACTTACGCAACAACTAAGCAGCAAGTAACCAGCGCAACAGCGGCGGCTAGCCTGTACGGTTTTGGCTCTCCTATTCACTTAGCAGTGCGTCAATTGTTGCCGCTTAATGGTGATGGTGTTGGCACTATTCCTGTAACCATTTACCCATTAGAAGATGATGGCAGTGGCGTTGCATCGACCGGAGACATTACCCCAGCAGGCGCACAAACAGAAGCAGCAGCCTACCGCGTTAAAATAAACAACATTCTATCTGAGCAGTTCGTTATTTCAGTAGGTGACACCGTAGCGACAATAGTTACAGCAGCCACCGCAGCAATTAACGCAGTTTTAGAAATGCCGGTCATTGCCTCTGACGGTACGACAGAAGTCGGGCTTGCCTCAAAGTGGAAAGGCGCGAGTGCTAACGCTATCGTTGTTGAGATTGAAGGCTCTACCACTTCGGGCACTACCTTTGCCATCACGCAGCCAGTAGGCGGCCTAGTAAATCCTAATATTGATGCAGCGTTAGCGCAAGTTGGTGACGTTTGGGAATCAATGTTTTTAAATTGTTTAGATATTGCCGACACGGTAACGCTAGACAAATTTAGTGTATTTGGAGAGGGTCGATGGGGAGCGTTAACACGTAAGCCTATGATTGCTTTCACTGGTAACACAGCCACTACAGTATCAGCGGCAACAGCGGTATCTGATGCACGTAAAACAGACCGTACAAACTCGCAGCTAGTAGCACCATCATCAAATGATTTGCCGTTTGTAGTGGCAGCTAGACAGCTTGCACGTATTGCACCGTTAGCCAATAACAACCCAGCGCATGATTACGGTAGCCAAGATGCAACAGGCTTAACACCTGGCGCAGACGGAGACCAGTGGACATACCTAGACCGAGATGAAGCGGTTAAGAAGGGTAGCTCAACAACAGAAGTTAAAGACGGCGTTATTAATATTTCTGACACAGTGACTTTCTATCACCCGAGCGGCGACCCTATCCCAGCGTACCGTTTTGTTGTTGATATTGTGAAGCTGCAAAATATCATATTCAACCTTGATTTGATCTTTGCTACTAAAGCATGGGATGGCGCACCGTTAATTCCTGATGATCAGGCAACGGTTAACCGTGATGCTAAGAAGCCCAAAACAGCAGTGGCAGCGGTTGCGTCAATGCTTGATAGTTTAGGGCTTAACGCTTTAATTAGCGATCCTGAGACAGCAAAAGCCAATACAATGGCAGCTATTAACGATCAGAACCCAAAGCGTTTGGATGTTGTAACTACTGTACAGCTTAGCGGTAACACTAATATAATTTCGGCCACACTTGAATTTGGGTTTTTCTTTGGAGGTCAAGCTGTGGTATCATAGAAATATGATTAAACAGATAACTAAAAAAGATGCTGCGGCGCTAGGACTTAAGAGATACTTTGATTACACCCCTTGTTATGAGGGGCATACATCGGAGCGATATGTTTCTGATAGCTCTTGTATAGATTGTTCAAAACACAGAGCAAAAAAAAGATACAAAAAAAAGAAAGCTGAAATACTAGAAAGCCAGAAATTGTATTATGCCGAAAACTCGCAGAAACTTAAAGACAGGGTTAATCAGCGAAGGATTGATAATCCAGAAAAAAACAAGGATATAAAACGAAAGGAATACGAAAAAAACAAACAGTCATATATAGACAGAGCTACACTATGGCGAAAAGCTAACCCTGAGAAACATAGGCATAGTGCGAGAATGTGGCATGTTAAGTACCCTATAAAGTCTTACAATGCAGTTGTAGAGCGTAGGGCAAAGCTTAAGAATAGAATGCCAGAATGGCTGACAGATTCAAATAAGCGAGAAATATTAGAGTTTTATAAGGAGGCAAGAAAAACATCCTTAGATACGGGAATAAATTATCAAGTTGACCATATTGTTCCGCTTCGAGGAAAAAATGTTTCCGGGCTGCATGTTCCTTGGAATTTACAGATTTTAACTGCATATGAAAACAGATCAAAAGGCAATAAATTTGTTGTCGCATAACTTAGGAGTATTAACATGGCTGCAATAGGCGGTTCAATAGAATCAATCACGCTAGACGGCAGAGAGTTTGCGGTCGCGGCGGATGCAGAAGCACAGCGCAAGCTAGGCGGATGGGAAAATGAGGTTCAGGCTAACGGGAACCCAACAGCGCGGTTAATAAAAACCCGCGTACCCTTATCGCTTGATGGCGTTACGATAAATGTCGACGACTCTAGAGGCGATCACGAGTACGCACAAGAGCTTGCAAACCGTAAAGATTTTTTTACTATAGCAATCACATATGCCTCGGGCTTAACGTATCAAGCTACAGCTCAATTAGTTGGTGAAATGTCAGCAAGCAGCCAGAGCGCGACTATGCCTATTTCACTAATGGGTCCGGGCGTTCTAACCAAACAGTAAGATTTTAAAATAGGGCTTTATGCTGCGCGGATACCCTATTCCCTTGCTCGAAAGAGGCGCGGCACCATTTTTTAAAATAGGGTAAATGAAATGACTGACAAAATAGCTTTAGAGGTTGCGGACGCTGAATTTGAGCGATTCGTTGACTGTATGGATTTAGACGTTGATACGTCTATGATGGATGCAGAAGATGTATCCGCATTCAACAAACAGAAAGGCCGTATTATTCGTGCGGTTCAATCAGGCTCGCTCGTTTTTAATGACGATGGTGAAGCCGTATATACTCCCCAACATAAACGATCTAAGCATCAAGACGCCATTACGTTCCATGAGCGAACAGGTGCGTCACTGATGGCGATGGATGGCAAAAAGAAAGGTCACGATGTTGCTAAGACCTATGCTGTAATGGGCGATATGTGCAAGGTGCATCCTAATGTATTCGCTAGCCTAGTCGGTGCTGATGTTAAAATATGCGAGGCGCTTTTTTCGCTTTTGATGGATTAGTTTTAGTCGAGCTAGTTAGAGCCGGTGAAAGTCGGCGCCTAATAGAGCGAGAGGGTGTGCATTGTGTAGCAAATGTTTATCCAGAAATGCTTATACAGATATGCCGTGACTACCCCGGTCTTCCCGACCCTAGAACCATGAGGTTAAGGGAAATACGTTTTTTCTATTCAGGCATACGTAGAGAGCTTGAAGAACACACAAAAGGTTAACTTCACATGGCTGGACGGTTTAGCGTAGAAGCAGTCTTTAAAGCAACAGACCGAGTGACTGCCCCAGTTTCTCGTATGCAAAGCCGTATCGGAAAAATGACACGCGGCGCTACTCGCAACCTTAAAAAACTCAATAGAACGCTTAATAAATTCATCGGCGGGTTAGGTCGTGCCGGTAAGAAAGCCTTAGCCTTTGCTGGAGGCGCGGTTCTTATTGGCGTGACAGCCGTTGCGATAGCCTTAAATAAAACAGCGGATGCAGCGGATAGGCTGGCTAAGCAATCGAGGCGGTTGCAATTCCCTATAGAAGAGTTGCAAGAATGGAAGTTTGTGGCAGAGCAGAGCGGCGTGAGTAATGAGCTTCTTGATAAATCTCTTGGAGCGTTCACGAAGCGGCTAGGAGAAGCTAAGGGAGGAGTAGGGCCGCTGGTATCTGGGCTAAAAAAAATAAACCCTGAATTATTAAAACAACTTCAATCGACAGATGATGTATCAAAAGCGTTTAGCATGTACATAAATGCAATGAGAAAAGCGGATACGGCAACAGAAAAGGCGGCGCTAGCTAATGCGGCATTCAGTCGGTCTGGGCTAGAGCTTGTAAATATTGCGGATAATAGCGCTACCGCAATAAATGCTCTTATGTTAGAACAAAGAGCAAACGGCAATATAACGAAGCAGCAAGCAGAGGCAGCCGAGAAGTACAACGACGCAGTAAACAGCCTTAAAAGGTCGTTAATGGGCTTAATGCAGGGCATACTATTGCCGATGCTACCCGCTATCACAAAAACGGTTAAGGCTTGGCGTGAGTGGGTTATTGTCAACAAGGAAGCTATCAACAAAAAAATATTAGAATTCTTCCAGCAAATGAAAACAAGGATAAAAGAATTTATAGAGAAAGTTAAGGAGCTGAATAAAGAGCATTCCTTCCTTAAAAAAATAGAGGACGCATTTAGAAAAATAGGCGACACAATAGATTATCTATTTGAAAACGGTAAAACTATACTTAAGATAACGGCGTGGATTGCGGGTTTGGTTGTTGGGCTAAAAGTATTGATAGGGGTTTTAACATTAGTGAATCTAGTGATGTCAGCAAATCCTATTTCGTTAATAGTCATTGGAATAATAGCGGCCATTGCTGCATTTACCTCGTTAGTCGTTTGGATTGATGACGTAGCGGCGGCGTTTAGTAACATGAACCCATTTGTACGCGCTTTATTGTTGCCATTAGAGGCGATAGTTAGAACTATCAAGTTTATAAAAGATGGTTTTAGTGGTGGGTTTGGTAGTGCCATATCTAAGCTTGGCGTATCGCTAGGATTTGGCGGTGACGAAAATGAAAAAAGTGGTTCAAGTGGGGCGCAGGTAATAAGCCCACAAGAGCGCACAGCGAAAAGTATAGAAGAGAAGCGAACCAAAAGCACGGCGGAGGTCACTATCAAAGACGACACAGGCCGCGCAGAGGTTACAAGCGGTAGTCTTGGCACAGGATTATCATTAATGTCATCGGGGGCGTTCTAATGGCTTGGAATGACAGAATACGAGAGGCGGCAATTAACTCACCTTCGGGGGAGCGGTTCACGTTTGACTATGAGAATGTGAGTCGAGAGTTTGATAAGAAAGGCACAGCGTTTGATTTTCCAGATGCTAACGGTACATTTATTCAGGGCATGGGGAATACTGGCAGACGTTACCCATTACGCATGTTTTTTTGGGGGACTGATTATGATCAAGAGGCGGAAGCGTTCGAGGCGGCATTATCTGAAAGCGGCACGTTTAAACTTGAGCACCCTATTTACGGAACTATTAACACCGTACCACTAGGCAGTATTTCAAGGCGTGACGATCTAAAGACAGCGGCTAACCAGGCAGTTATAGAGGTCACTTTTTTTGAAACGATTGACCTGTTATACCCAGCGGCACAAGGCGACCCAGCGAGTGAAGTTTTAGCGTCGGTTGATGAGTTTAATGCCTCAGCATCGGCGCAGTTCGAGCGGTCAGTAAGTACGAAAACGGCATCATTACGCGCATCATTAAAAAACAACTATACCGCGTTGTTGAACTCTACAAAAAGCGGTCTGCAGGATATAGCTAACACTCAAGATGACGTTAGAAAACAATTTGACGCAATCAATGACTCTATTAATAACGGAATAGATACGCTAATAGCTGACCCGTTAACGCTAGCCTTTCAAACGACAATATTAATACAAGCCCCAGCCCGTGCAATTACTAACATTAAGGCAAGATTAAGCAGTTACGGGGATTTAGCCAGATCAATTATTAGTACCGGCACGGCAACGGCAGGGTTAAACGCTAAAAACGCTAATACCTTCCATTCTAATGATGTTTATGCCTCATCGTATGTTACGGGGTCAGTAGTTTCAGCGGTCAACAACCAATTTGTGACTAGAATCGAGGCCGTAGAAGCGGCTGAAAACATACTAGATCAAATGGCCGAGGTCACTATTTGGCGTGATGATAACTTTGAATCGTTAAACGAAATAGATACCGGCGAAGCATACCAAAAATTACAAGAAGCGGTCGCTTTATGCGCAGGGTTCTTGGTACAAATATCCTTCTCATTAAAGCAAGAGCGGGTTATTGTTCTGGATAGACCGCGTACTATAATAGATTTGGCTGCAGAGATTTACGGCGCTATTGATGATCAATTAGATTTTTTAATTAATACAAATAATCTATCAGGCTCGGAAATTTTAGAGCTGCAAAGAGGCCGCGAAATAAAATATTATGTGTGATAAATGAGCGGGTACATCGTAAAGACTGGCGACACTTTCGAGACTATTGCAAGAAAGCAGTACGGCACAGAGGCGGCAGCAGGTCAGATAGCTAGCGCAAACCCTGGGGTAATGGAACCGCTTACGGCTGGCACGTCAATAATAACGCCTATATTAGCTGATGCACCTAGAAACATTTCAATAAATGCACCGGCCACGTCCATTGATGAGGTGGCAATATTAATAAATGGTGAGCGTTTTCGATTTTGGGATAGGGTCACGATTACCCGCTCCATTGATACCGTTGATACTGTAGAATTTGGCTCGCCTTTCGACGCAGAGACTCCGAGCTTTCGTGAAACATTTAGACCTTTTTCATATAAACCGATCCAGATAACCGTGGGCGGTACGGTCTTATTTACCGGTACGATGGTCGGCGTTAATCCCGCTTTAGGAAATGAACAAAAAACCGTGTCAGTTAGTGGGTACTCACTGGCTGGCGTGCTTAATGATTGTACACCACCGTCGAGCAATACCGAAAAACTGGAATTTAACGGGCAAGGTCTGAAAGAAATAGCGACCTCGTTAGCGGCACCGTTTGGTGTTGGAGTAGAGTTTCAAGCAGAGCAGGGCGCAGTATTTGACCGCGTAGCCTCAGACCCCAGCAAAAAAATATTATCTTTTATTGCAGATTTAGCAAAGCAAAGAAACTTGATTGTTTCTAGCACAAAAGACGGAAAGCTATTATTCCTCAAGTCTGTTGAAGCTGGAAAGCCAGTCGCTAACCTTAGCCAAGGTAATAGCCCATTGACATCGGTAGAGCCATTTTTTAGCCCACAAGATTACCACAGCCATATATCAGGCATAGAGCCTGTTGTAGTGGGTTCGACAGGATCACAATATACTGTGAAGAATCCGCGCTTGCTTGGCGTTACAAGGCCGTTAACCTTTAGCGTAACGGATACAGAGGGTGGAGGCTTAAAGGAGGCTGTGGAAGCTAAAATAGGGCGCATGTTTGGCAATATGGCATCGTACTCAATAAGCGTGTCGACATGGCGAGACCCGCAAGGCAACTTATGGGAGCCAAATACCACGATAAAATTATTAGCGCCTGATGCAATGATATACAAAGAATACGAGTTTATAATACGGTCGGTTCAATTTGAACGGGACAGTGGATCAGCGACAGCAAGATTAAACCTTGTTATACCCGGATCGTTTAGCGGGAAAGTGCCGGAGGTTCTGCCGTGGGAAGGGTAGCCAGATTAATATCATTTGTACGTGCTACATCGGGAACTGCTAAAACTAGCGACGTTACCGTTGATAGAGGTGGTCAAGATAACAGAACGCCTCAGCATTTCAGTGACCCAGGAGACGACTCTTTTCCGTTACCGACCGACTTTACCCACTTAGAGGGTCAGGCTGGCACTGGCAGGGATTCGGTTGTTGGCTACGTTGACCCCAAAAACTTGCAAAAATCTACGTCTGGCGATAAACGAATATATGCGCGTGACGCTAGCGGTGATCAGGTTGTGGAGGTATGGCTAAAATCAACAGGTGACGCAGTAACAGAAAATGGTAGTGGCTCAGTTGAGCTAAAAGCGGATGGCTCAATAACTGGCACAAATTCAGCGGGTTCTTTTTCATTACAGGCGGGCGGTAATTTTGTTGTTAATGGTGTTATTATAGATGCAAGCGGAAATGTAACAATACCGACAAGCCTAACCTTAAATGGTAAAGAATTAGCAGATCATAGTCATAGTCAAGGCATAGACAGCGGCGGAAACACTGAGCAGGATACAGGAACAAACAACTAATGACACAGCAGGGCGACGTCAAACTATTTCAAACAATCGACGATGGAAACATAACCGTTGCGAATGGTGTCGTTGAAATGTCGGGTGGACTGGAAACAGCGGCGTACTTGTCACTATTTGGCGGCAATGAAGACGATGACGGGCGTGACGATAACCCTGATGATTGGTGGGGCAATTTAGACGAGGGAGAGCTTGATAAGCAATACCACAGCGAGACTCAAAACCTACTACAATCTATACCAGCAACCACTAACAATCTATTGCGGATTGAAGACGCGGCAAACAGAGACTTAGCCTGGTTTATTGATGGCAAAATAGCATCGTCAATAATCGTTGTAGTAATCATGCCTGGGTTAAACAAGGTAAACATATCAATAAAGATTGAGGCAAACGGTGTAGAATCGAGCTTTAATTTTGTAGAGAATTGGAAGGCGGCAACATGAGTTTGATCACCCCAACGACTAAAGAAATAAGCGTTAACATAATTGCGCAGCTTGAAGCGTCACTGAATCAGTATATCCCATTATTACCAAAATCGTTTATGCGAGTATTGGCTAAAGTTTTGGCTGGTGTGTTCATCCTTCTTTATAAATACGGCGGTTTTACATTCCTACAAATATTTGTTGCTACAGCATCTGATCAAGACACGGTTGTAAACGGCATTACAATTAACCCGCTTAAATTTTGGGGTAGATTAATTGGGGTGGGTGATCCTACGCCAGCGACTAATGCAGAACTAATTGTTGACGTTACCGTAAATAATCAAACAGGTTTTTTGCTTTCAGGCTCTCAGCTTGTTAATTCAGACAATGGCGTGACGTATATCACCATTGGTTCGGTGGCGTTAGATGCTGCAGTAGTACAAGCTACAATTAGAGCGGTATCGGATCAAGCGGACGGCGGCGGAGCTGGTGTTATTGGCAACCTACAAATAGGCGATAGCGTATCATTTGCCAACCCGCTACCTAATGTTGCACGTGAAACACTAGCTAGGTCTCAGGTAGTTACAGGATCTAATGCGGAGTCAACAGACTCATATAGACAGCGTATAACAGACCGTTTCCAAAAACGTCCACAGGGCGGCGCATACGCAGATTATGAGCAATGGGGTGAAGAGGCGGCGGGAATTATAAACGGCTACCCTTACACTGGATCACCTGGGCAAGTTGACGTGTACAGTGAGGCAACGGTTGCATCGTCAGGATCACCGGACGGGATACCTACAGTCGCACAATTACAATCAGTGCTAGACCTTATTAACTTTGATGAAAACGGACTTGCTAGTAGACGAAACGCCAATACTTTTGTAAACTCACTGCCAATAGCCCGCACAAGTTTTGATGTTACGGTAACTGGTATTAGTGGAGTTGGCAACCTTGCGCAAGTACAAGCAGACGTTACCACAGCATTAGAGGAATATTTTTTGTCTACCGAACCGTTTATTGCTGGCTTATCAATACCCCCGAGAGTAGATCAAATTACCAGAACGCGAGTATCTGCAATTGTTGAAGATATTGTAACAGCGGCAAACGGCACATTTTCATCGGCAATATTTTACATTACTGGCACAGCGGGAAGCTTATCATCATACGTGTTGGGCGAGGGCGAAAAGGCCAAAGCTAACGCAGTGGTTTATTTATAATGTGGCTTAATATATTTAAGCATTTACTGCCGAATGCGCGAGCGTGGCGCATAACTGTAGATAAAACCTTACGGCAGTTTTTCCAAGGGTTGACGGGTATAGGTGCAGACACTAAAACATTCTATGATGATATTTATAACGACCTAGACCCACAAAAAACGAGAGAATTATCAGCGTGGGAGGTTCAATTCGGTTTACAAGATACAGGATTAAATGAACAGGCGCGGCGTGACAGATTAGATGCGGCATGGAAAGAGAAGGGAGGGCAAGACCCGCGATATATTCAAGACACGCTACAGGCTGCAGGCTTTGATGTTTATGTGCATGAATGGTGGGAGCCTTCGGTAGAACACCCTACAGGCGGTTCTGTGAATGGTGATGTAACGCCTACCGCAAGAAACCCGTTTGATTATTTAGATGATGGTACGGGTGGACTGCCTTTTTTAATGTTCGATGGTGGTGCAGACGCCCAAGATGGGGATAGTGATTCACAGGATGGAGCGACAGCCACACCAGTAGGCTATCCACTTGTAAATAAGATTTTAGAATCTACCGACACAGAAATCGGCGACGGCTCAATGTTAATGCAAGATGGTGCAAGTCAAGCGCAAGATGGCGGCATTGTGACAATCAGCAGTCAAAAGCAGTACGTTATCCCCGCAGACCCGACAAAATATCCGTATTTTCTGTATATTGGTGGTGCGACATTCCCAACACAATCGCAGGTTTCAGAGTCAAGACGTGATGAGTTTGAAGACCTTTGTTTAAAAATTTGCCCTACTGAACAGTGGTTGGGCATACTTGTAAATTATAGCTAGGAGGCCACAAAATGGCAATTAATCCAAACACAAACCCAACGATGGCGGGGCGCATAACCGCTCCAGATGCAAACCACCCGTACGGAAGTAGTAAAGACGAAACAGGAGCGGGTGCTGGCGATGGTACGCCGTACTTTAAAGCCCGTGCAGATGATATATTAGGCGCTCAACAAGCCTTATTATCGGCATCGTCAATCGTGCCTAGCGGGAACGCCGACAATGTTTCAGAGTCGCAGTATATGCAATGCATAATGGAGCAAGCGGCGGGAAGAGCGCAGAATTATGACGAGGGCGGCACAAGCGGTATCGACGCGTATGTTGTTGACCTGCAAGCGAACCAGCAAGCACGGGCGGGATTATTTGACCGACTAGAATTGTCATTCCCAACAGCATTAACCAGCACGGGCGCGGCAACTGTAGACTTGTCTTTGATTCTTGGTGAGACAATAGGAACAACAATAAAAAATATCAAGCTATCAGGCGGCATAGACCCAGCAGCGGGCGATATAGATGGGCGTGTTTCGCTTGTTTATGATCTTGTAAATGATTGGTTTGAGTTATTGAGCAATCCTCAATCATACGCGAAAATAACAGACACAAAAGCGCCAACCGTGGCGGGTGGCGCTTTTACTGCAGGCGCTTGGCAAACACGAACGCTAAACACAAAAGACAACGACGAAAGTCTAATTGTCACGCTAGCTGCGGATCAGCTGACCCTTCAGGCAGGGAGATATATTGTTAAGACTTCCGCCCCCGCGTATCAGGTGAATGGCCACAAATTAAGGTTAAGGAATATCACAGACGCTGTCACTGAGATTGTGGGCAGTTCGGCTTATTGTTCAGCACCAGGCAACCAGTCAACGCATAGCTTTTTGAGCGGCGAGATTGTAATATCCTCGCCTAAAGTTTTTGAACTACAGCACTATTGCGGTACTTCAGGTGGGTTTGGTGTTGATTTATCCGGTGGTGGTGAAAATGCCGTTTATGCAACTATTGAAATATGGAGACTATGATGTTTGGATTATTAGATGAAAATAACACGTTAATACAAAAACAGCCGAACGAACAAGAAGGTTTTGTAGGCATTCCCAGTGATGCCGTTTGCGGGCAGGTTATGCAAAGCGATGGGACGTTCTCTACACCTACAACCGAGCCAAGCGCAGAAGAAGCTAGATTCGATGCCATGCTTACTGGCGTAGAGTTCGATGGCGTAATGTGTAGCGCGTTAAAAGAGGATCAGTGGGGGCTTAGCTCAGTACGTAATTACATATTAGGCGGCGCCGTTATCCCCTTTAAATTTGTAAACCAAAATACGATTATATTGGATAGTTCAAACCTTGCAGACTTTGAAGCTGTTTGGATTCCGTTCAGAGCTTCATTCTTTACTATCTAAAGGGTTAACATGAAAGTAGTTATTTACGAAAAGAATAACACTTTTTTTAGTGTTGTTTGCTCGCTTATCACAGGATCAGGATATAGCCACGGCTCTATCTATAATGATGGCAAGCTATACGATACCACTTTCTTGCGCGGCCACTTTGCCTCAGTAAACGGGATCAAGCCAACTCGAAAAGTGTCTATATGTGATATAGAAGGTGATTGCGCTGAATGGATCAACGATAACCTGGGCGTTAAGTACGACACTCTAGGGCTGTTATTTTGGTACTTCGGCATTTCATTTGCTCATAAGCTCTATTGTTTTGAGGTAGTCGACGAAGCCCTAAAAAGTCTTGGCATTGATCTAAACCTTGGAATTAAAAAGGACGGCGGCACTATTATTGATAAGCTGCTTGATGAAGGCTACGAGGTTGCAGTAATGCGCGGCAAAGATTTTAACGCCCTTTATCTTTAGCTATTATTAGTCAAATAATGGTAGTCTGACTGCATGCAGTTTAGGTATTCTTTTTTCTCTTTGACGCTCATTATCGACGTAACAGCGAAGCTATCCATAGACTGATGCTTTATCTCTAAGCCCGTAAGTTCGCCTTTGCTTGTCTTGTACACAATTGAGCTGTCAAACCTATCAAGAACCGAAAAAAGTAAGTCTCTGAATGGGTCGCGCCGCAATATTGGCAACCCATAATTAAATTTACATTCCCTCTCTACATCCTTCACAGTAACATCACCGCGAAAGTCTGCAATATCTTTGTACCATACCGCCTTAAGCGCATTCTGAGGCATTGTGCGCTTACCACTATCAATCTTAACCCTTGCGTAGTTATCGCGCTCGTAGGCTTCCGTGATAGCGTCCCGCGCAGTCTTTAACGATAAGGGGTTGTTAACTATGTAAAATTCACCTTGCATGGTTATTACTCCTATTATTTATAAACACTGCTCTCAAGCCGTCTTATCTGCCTACGCAATGCGCCGCACGACTCGTTTATCTCGACAACTTCGATATCAGTTAGCCCCGCAGCTTCAAACCTGTGTTGCTCTAGCGTTAGGCTTTCACGTAAACTCGCCAACTCTTGCTTTAATGTCATACCGCCACCCGTATTGGTCTGGTTATCCAGTTGATGCCGCTTTCTTTATTGACTACAACCGCTTTGCAACTCACTATCACGCCGCGCTTATATAACAACCTGCCTTGGCTTGAGAGTGTTATTAACCACCTCATCACTAAGTCGCGTCTTGATTGTAAAATAGCAACTAGCTCCTCTACGGTCGGGGATAGTCCGTAGTTTTCGTAAAACTCAATTACTGCTTTGCATGCCGTTTCAACTTTTGTCATGCCTTACCTCTTCTGTGTAGTGTTATATTGCATTCTTGTATAGCTCACTTTCGAGCTTAAGTGCCGCCCCCTTTAGTGCATTAATAACCTGTAACGGGTTTCGCCCCTTAATTTCTACCCGTTGATGCCTGTCATTATCCCAATCAATCCTAATGGCTGTTGGTGTATAGTCATCCACTTTTGATGAGTCAGTTTCAATCCAAAGATTTTGTAGTTTTGTCATCTTGCTTTCCTGTCAATTTTCATAATTACACTCATTACTTACTCCATGATCTATCGGTTAATCGTTGTTGTTGTGTTGTTAAACATCTCAGTATCGTTGAATAGTTCGCGCATATCTTCTTTAAACTTTAGAAAGTTTGGCCCTGTACTGCCTTTACCGCATCTAGCTACCCATTGCGCAAACTCTTTTAGCGCCTGATCACTGCTCTTATCTTCTATTTCGTAATCCATATTAATTCCTCGCAAATGGTTTATAGCCTTGATTTTGGTCAGGCTGCTGTGGCTTATAATCCAATTCTTTGTATCTCATTTTCGAAAGGTCAGAAGAAAAGAAAATATCATCCGTGCTTCCGTCCCTATTTTTTTGGATTCCTAGCTCGGTTATTCCTGAAAAATCAGAATCTTTGTTGTAGTACTCGTCGCGATATAAAAACCCGATAATATCCCCGTCTTGCTCAAGCTGGCCAGTAGCCCTCAAATCTGAGAGATTAGGGCGCTTATTAGGCCGTTTATCCACTTCCCTACTCAACTGGGCTAATGCGATCACAGGAGCGTCACAATCCTTCGCAAGCGATTTTAAGCCCCTGCTAACTTCAGAGACAGTTTCATACTCGCCTTTACACCCCTTTGCTGTCATTAACTGAATGTAATCGATGAATATGGCCTTAACCTTTTTATTTCTGTTAAATTTGCGAGCAATAGCTGAGGCGTGGGAGATGTCTATCGCTGGTATGTCAATAAAGTGAATCGGTAGCGCTTTCAGCCTTTCAATTCCAGCCATTAATGCTGTCCAATCCTGTTCCAGAAGCTTTGCGCTTTTAATCTTTGTCGAGTCAACGCCGCTTGATGACGCAATCATTCTGTTAGAAAGTGATTCTTTTGTAGATTCAACGCTAAAATATAATACGTCTCCATCATCCCGAGCTATACTTTCTGCCAATGCTAAGCTAAACGCTGTTTTCCCCATTGATGGCCGTGCGCCAATAATGAAGTAATCACCACCATTAAGACCCTGTGTAAGCTCATCAAGGTTATTAAATCCAGTGCTAACACCCTCAAAACCTCCACCATTTTTAAATCTAGCATCAAGCGCCAGCATTTGAGATTTTAGAATGTCTTTAAATGGTAGGTAGCCATTCGTTGTGACCTCAATTGATGACAATATGCCATTAACCTCTGCTACCGCATCGTCGTAACTAGCCGCATCATCGATAGTTATTAAAGCGTTTTTAAGCTTAATCGTTAATGATCGTCTATTTGCGCCCTCTTTCACTACCTTAGCGTACGACATAACATTTGATGAGGTAGACATTGAGTGGTAAATTTCGGATAAGAAGTGCATGCCTCCTATTTGGTTCAATACACCCTTTTTCCCTAATGCCTCAGATAAGTTAATGATATCAATATCACCAACGTGCATTTCTTTCAGTGTTCTATAGATTAATCCATAGCTGATATCTGTAAAATCACCAGGGTCTAAAACTTCGGATATGTTATCAATCATCTTTGGTTCAACAAGAATCGAGCAAATAACTGATCTTTCTGCTTCTAAGTTAATCATGAGCTGAATTTCTCCACACGTTTAATAAAGTTCTCTTTTTTTAGCAGCCAGCCAAGGTCTACTTTCCAGTGCCTGTCATTTTCACCCATATCGAAAGGTGTGTTTTTAATGCAAGTGAAGAACCACTCCCAGAATTCCCTCTTCCTGAACTCTTCGTTTTGCTTCCACCTTGCAGATAAATCCTTTTCCCGTTGCGATCCTTTCCATAAGCTTTCGTTAACAGATTGCAATTCAGGTAATACCTTGTGATATAACTTTATTATTTCACCATGAGGACAGGGGGGAATCTTTGATTCCTTATCTTTTATTTGGGTTGTAGGTAATGGGTTATAGGTAATAGGTAGCATACCGTTCGCATCTTCTTCGCATACCGTTCGCAATGCGTTCGCATCCTTTTGCCATCTTGCCTTGGCAGAATCACGCGCTTTTTCACTTTTAGCATATATTTCGGTTAATCTTTGATCACAACCCTTGTGGTGGTAACCATCCTCTTTTAGTGAAAAGAAGTCATCAAGCACGTTTTTAAGCGCCACCTGTTCGCTTTCAATGCGAACGCAATGCGAACGCATTAACTTCGCAATATCATCGTTTAATGGTTTTTCGTCAAGATAGTAGGTATCAATAAGCATTCGATAGATGCCATGCTCTAACAACGAAAGATGAGAGGTATCTTTACGGTAATCGGATATATTGAATTTGTAGTAGTGCATAAAATACCTTAGTTTAGCCGCCCCCCCAAGGTGAAAACTACCGCGAAGTATGTTAACCATGGGTGGTTGGGATAACGGTATGACAAGAGGGAGCAGCTAAATTAAGGTATCTCTTTTCATACTTCTTTGTTTGCAGGCTTTCACATCTGCTTAATCTGTAATTATAGTATATGGGTTATTTATTCTTTGCAAGGGGTTAAGTCCATTTTAACTAACTCTCTAAAATTAGCGACACGGCTAGCACTACAGTTAAATATCTCCCCTATCTGCTGCAATGTCTTCCCGTTATGCTTTTCCATTACAGCGATATAACCCTTAAGCCTTCGGTTCTCCCTCCTAACATCATTAAGCTCATCTAAAGAAACGCCTTTTCTTGTGGTTATTCTAGTTTCTACTTTTCTTTGTATAGCTTCCTCCCTTCTAGCTTTCGTTATTTGTTTTGTTAGACTCTTCACTTCTGCTCTGATCTTTTCCCTTGTTGCTTCTAAAGTTTCGAGAGTACTCATATTATTTACCTTTATTTAAGTTGTTGAAATATATCTATCTGCGCAGTCTCGCTATCAAATCGCTTACATGCCGCCTTGTAATAATCCTCGTCTAGCTCACATCCTACAAAGTCAAAACCGCCGTAATGGGCTGCTATTGCGCTGCTACCGCTTCCAAGGTGTGTATCTAGTATTCTGTCGCCTTCCTTTGCGTAGTTGCTTAGCAGCCATTCATATAGCTTTACGGGCTTTTGTGTTGGGTGTATGCGCAGCTCTTTAGCTCCCGCCTCTTGGCACATACCATTCCACAAGTGCCTAAAAATGAACACGCCCTTTGAGAATGACTGCGATGCGATTTCGCAGTTAGAGAAAGTGCTTGTATCATTCTTTTTATCCCAAACAATAGAGCCGCCAACATTATTAAAACAATTAAAATAGTTTGCGCCCCATATAATCTGATTTACAGAAACTCTGCGCAGATCATTAAAATATTCATTTTGTGGAATGTTAGAATCCCAAACTTCTGAGCTGCTGCAAAGCCTCTTAACTCCCGTATTGCTGGTAGCGTTCCCGTAAAAATCACTTTTCGCTACCCCTTTAAAATACGGCGGATCAACTATAGCCAAATCAAAAGCATTATCCTCAAGCCCTTTCATGTATTTCATGCAATCTGTGTTTAATAATTCAATCATTGTCTTTCCTTTAGTTATAAGGGGTCTAAGATAGGCTCTTAGTGACCTATTGGATCACCTTAGCTTAACTTGTTATTTATCGTATCAATCTATAAACAATTCTTATCAGAGCATAGTTTATAGACTTACGGGTCTGACCTACCATAAATGGCTTTCTGTCACATGAAGGCTCTGTTTAATGCAGCGCGTGAGATACATCGCAACTACATACACCCCTATCATCCACCTAACCTAAGTTAGACTTTGCCTTGAGCGTTTCCACTGGTTGGCTGGTGCAATTGCTTTAAGGTGGCTTAATTTGCCTGTTATCGTTTAAGGGTTTGAGATAGGTTTCGTTTTGTTCGGTGTGAACCTTTACTGCATCTAATGAACCGATGCTATAAACGTGAGTGATAGGTATTGCAAATAGTATTCAGGGTATTTATAATGGGTCTAGTTTGTGGAGCTGTGAACCGTACCTATATTACTGTTTGCATCAAATCGTGGTCGAACACGTTCAAGCAAGTTAAATCTTAAAGGTCTTGGGCTAAATACTCAAGACCTTTTTTTATGAAAATATCCCTGAAGAATCCCTGCAATAACAAATAAGCAAAAGGCGATAAATGCGGCTAAGTATTCATTATCTACAATAGCTCTCGATACCCATATCAGAAAAACTACATCAATACAGCTGAACTTATCATCTATTAGCCATTTCATATCATTCACCTTTATTTATTATCCAAGCAATCATCACAGAAATAACCTTCATCTCTAGCATTGTAATACTGCAATACAAATCCTTTATCACAAGAGAAGCAGCTCTCCACCTCAATATCTCCTATAAACGCTTTTAAAGCATCCCTGTACTTGTCGTAGTGCTGAGATGGTACAAACAGATGTCTGACCTCCTTTAGCCCGCTATCGGCCTTTCTATCGCGCTGTCGCTGGCTTATCTCTTTTCGTGTTAGCGGCATTAGTTATACCTTGATTATTTTGTTAAGCTGTCTTTTTGTAAGGCTTCCAAATATTCTGTTTTTTACTTCGTCTAGTGTTGACCCGCATCCTGCACCTAAATTGCCTTTTCCGTTAAACCTGTATGATCTACCAGTGAAGAATATTTCTAGGACCGTTTCTCCAGACTTATTTTTGTATGACTCTATTAAGTTGCTCATTTGCTTTGCTCCGTTTCTGTAGTTGATGTAAGCATTATATAGTAACGCGGTACTAATGCAAGCTTTATTGTAAATTAATTAACACGCATAAAAAACCCCAATTAAGGGGCTTATGAATTACTATACTGCGCCTACTTTGCAAGTAGTTTAAGCTTTTCACATATAAAACTAATTTCAGTTAGAGTTAGGTATGTTGCCAGCTTATGCGGAGCTATTTCTACGTGATCTTCTCCCTCTAAATCTGCGAACAACCAAAAAAATTCATTTTTTTTCTTTATGTAATAGCCGCAATTCATATCACAAAAGCCGAATTGTAACGATCCGCTAACGTCATCTTTGAACACTAATCCGTTATCGTCTAGTTCTATAACCATATTATTTACCTTTATTTAACAATTTTTAATATAGGTTCAGGCGGTGGATTATCTAAAAAAAGGGATTCAATTTCGCTAGCAATAGAAAGAGCAAAAATAGTATCACCGTGGTTAAGCTCATAAGCTAACAAACCGCTTTCTTGTAGTATTGTGATTATTGCGTTTATGTTCTTCATTTCAATTCCTCAAGTTCGTTCTCTATCCCGTCTGCCCATCCCCTAGCTACTAGCGCCGCCCCCATGATCTCATTGCCGTGATCTGCTATGTGAGCAGCAAATCCACCGTAGTAATCCATGGCTGATCCTATGCTCTCCATGTTATCAGCTAGCTTTCGTAGTGCATCTATTAGTTGAGGCCTTGTTAGCGCCTTAGCTGTTGGCATAATCTACCCCTTTATACTAAGCGCATCTAACGCATCATTAGTGCCATCAAATAACTCTTGCACTGCTGCATCTTTTTCAGACCAAAGAACTAATAAAACGGTTTCTAGCTCTGACAAGAAATTAAACCATTGATAACTATTGCCGACTTTTCCCGTGCGAGCCATGCGCTCGATGTGACCTGCCAGTGCTTCGTATTTTTCAAATTCTTGCATAACCCTACCCTCTAATGTTTAATATACGATTCGTTCCACTCAATGATTTTGTCAGTACATCTGAAAAGGTATACGTCATCTGGGTGGATTAAATACTCTTTAGTAAATTTTGAGTTGCCGTCGTGCTCTAGATAGATCAGACCACTACCAGAAAATTGTATCTTTTCAGCATCCATGCCGTTTATCTGCATTCGAGGCTCTGCAAAACTTCCAACAGTCCTATTGTCACCATCAAATACTATACTCACCTTCATCACTAAATCTGAAGTATTTAGATAGTGACAATTTGAAATTCTTTCTTGTGTCTTGTCTATCATAACCCTACCCCTCTAAATTTTAGTATTACGCGCTACAATCGCATCAAGAGTAATTTTCTCTTGTGGTGTCACGTTCACAAGTTTGTTATTTATAGAGACTTGCACCATGTTTTTGACTAGCTCGAATTGATCGCCATGCAAGTAAATCGTTTCGGCTCCGTCACTTAAAACCCAAAGATTACACAATTCAATTGAAGGCTCTATTGTAAGCTCTGTATTAAAAAAATCTTTAACGGTCGGGTCTGTAACTATCACGCGTTCACCAATCATACGTCCCCCCCAACAAGCGTTAGCGATACTTTGCCAACACGCTCCGAGACTTTAACCTTGAAAGCGTTATTATGAGACTCATACAGATGAATGACGCCATTCGCATACACGCCCGTCATACCCTCGCCACGGATAGCTGACTTAATATTGGGGATGGTGTCAGTCATTTCATTTAAAAGCCCAGTTGTACTGTATTCTCGGTGGTCATAGCATGGCTTATTAATACCCTTGTACGCCTTTTTGCTAAAACTAAAACCTTGCACATCTTTATTGTCGAGTATGCTCATGTTCGTCTCCTAAAGTACCGTAGTTTCTAATAATTGAATTTCAAGCTTAAGCTCACATACATCTTCATCAGTTCGTGGGCATGCAGTAGCCTCAAATACTTTCAAAATTGGCCCAATCATACCCGCGCTTTTTTCTACTCTATCGCCTAGGTCGGACTCGATATGCTCGATGATTTGATCGACTGTGCCCGTTAATGATTCATCGTATCCAATGGTTGTGTATATAGTTTGTTTGCTGTCTGTCATTAGTTCTGCCCTCTCTATCATTGATTGTACTTGCGTTATCATTTGATCAAAACATCCGTCTATATTCATCTCTGTATTCATTTGTTCTCTCCCGTAGTTGATGTGTGAACTGTAAACCCAAAAGGTCTAACTGTCAACTAATACATAGTAATTATATTTAATACGTTTAATTACATATAAAAGTTGACAGTATAAGAGCGTTGCTATAAAATGCTTGCATCAACTAACGAAACAGAGAGAAACAACATGTTAAAAGCTCAAAGCCAAATAGACTCAATATTCGACAACAAAGTGATGACTTTTGCATGTGATTCAGAATTGATGACTCGATTTAGAGTAAGCAGTTTTTACGCTGAGCAAATAGAGTTAGGGCGGTCTGAGCTTGACGCAATAGGGAATGCCGTAAGGGTTTCTTCTTGAGCCGTTACGGATGGGCGGTAGATGGCTATGGAAAGTGCTACATATATAAAAAGGGAGATAATAAGGTTTTGTTCTCGGGATTAGAGGGCGTAAGTGGTTCAGAGCTGGTTTGGATTTATGAAGATTTTGGAAGATGAGCTTATTAAAAAAACAAGTAGAGGAGCATAACGATGGATGAGGACAGAAAAAAGTTTGTAGCACGCTTAAGCATTGCGATGATTCACAAAGAAGTAACGCGTAAAGAAATGGCAGAAGGAACGGGAATATCAATAGGAGTGCTCAATCAAATATTTCAAGGCGCACCAGTAAGCAACAAGCGTATGAACATCTTGCGGAAATTTACGGGATTTAGTGAGACCGAATTTATACAGCTAAAGCTATGATTAAGGTAGGCGACAGGCTAATCAATCAAAAGGAAAACTGGTCGGCTAAAGTAGAAGCAGTGCGGAAATATCACATAGTAGCGAGAGTACAGGGCAAGAATGTTGATATTAAGCTAGTGAATATAAAGCAAAACGAAGCATTAAAATGCTGTGAGGTGATAACGTGAAAGAAATAACTTATTTAGTCTACATCATATTTTGGGAAGGGTTAATTTTTGGTGGTACAGGCTATGCCGTTTTTGTTCTGGGTGAAAGCGAGGTGTGGTTTGTGCTTGCGGTGTTTCTTGGGTTCTCTGCTTACAGCCCAATGAAGTGGATTCATGGAATAGAAAAAAATGAGGATTAAAGACTTTTTAAAAAAAATAGATTATGAGGCGGTAGCTGCGGTGATAGAGCTAGCTCTCGTGATAGTAATAGCGGTTATATGGTTATTTGTAAGTTATATGCAATACGAGGCGATTATATGAGTGATTTAATGACGGTATGGGAGCATGGGAGAAAGACAGACCCAAGCGCAACAAAAACAAACACCCAGGGCGGGCGCAAATCAACGTCGATCAATGGCTACTGGATAATCCAGAAGGCGACTGAAATATGGGGGCCGATTGGCGCGGCGTGGGGTTACGAGATTTTAGAGGACACACTAACGGATGGAGTGCCTATTTTGGGCGGGGATAATCAAGAGACGGTATTGTGTTTTTCTAAAATGCACACTATAAAATTACGGCTTTGGTATCCGAAATGCAATGATTTAGGTGTTACTTCCTATGGCCATACGCCATACATCTATAAATCCAAGCATGGGCCACTGTGCGATATGGAAGCACCAAAAAAATCATTAACGGATGCTATAAAAAAGGCTCTATCAATGCTTGGATTTAGTGCTGATATATTCTTGGGTGAGTGGGAGGATCAGGAGTACATACAAGAGCGAACCAATGAAGAAGCTATGGATAAGGCAGAGGATAAAGACGCAGAGGCACTAAAACAGGCGCAGGAGTACGACAAATGGTTTTCCGATCATATGGCATTCATTGAAACTTCCGCATCCTCTAACGAGCTAAAAAGCTTGTTTACTATAATGGTCAGACGGTGCAAAAAGAAGGGTGACGAAAAGGCTGTTATCAAAATTACCAAAGCGAAGGATAAGCGAAAGCTAGAGCTTGAGGAGAAGGAAAATGCAGCTTAGAAATATAACAGGTCAGTATTTAGAGTTGTGTAACCTAGCTAGTGATCCAGAATCAGAGCTAACACAAGAGTCAATAACGGACACGCTGGAGGCAATCGAGGGAGCTTTTAATGATAAGGCAGTTGCGGTGACTCACGTTATTAGCGAAATGTCTCTAGATGTTGAAAAAATAGATTTTGAAATTGATCGTTTACAAAAGAGAAAAAAGGTTATTCAGAACCGCAATGATAATATCAGGGATTATCTGAAGCAAAACATGATCGCCTTAGAAATCACCAGCATTAAATGCCCTTTATTTTCTATTACTTTAGCAAAAGGGCGGGATATTGTCAGCGTTTACGATGAGGACGTAATCGACCCTGAATATTTAACAGTAAAAACAAGTATCACGCCAGATAAGCGGGCGATACTGAAAGCATTAAAAGACGATCCCGATAGTGTAGAAGGTGCAGCGCTATCAAAATCAGAGCCATCATTAAGAATTAAATAGGAAAAATATAATGTTTACAAAACTTGTTAGAATCGGCAGAGATGCAGAAATAAAATATTTAGCCAGCGGAACTGAAGTAATGAGCTTTCCTGCGGTTTATGACATTGGGTTTGGTGACAAGAAAAGAGGCCAGTGGATTGAATGCGTAATGTTTGGTGGCCGCTGTACAAAAGTTGTTGAGTATATGGTGAAAGGAAAGCAGATAGTTATTTATGCGGACGATGTAGGTATTGATGAGTGGGACAAGCCAGATGGCAGCGGTAAAGGGTTTAAACTTAAGTGCAAGCTGGTTAGTTTTGACTTTGTTAGCGGTGGCGAGTTAGCGCAGCAGCCGCAAGCACAGCGACCACAGGCACAACAACAGCCGCAGCAACAGCAAGCACACCCGCAAGGCCAGCCCATGGGTGTTAGTCAGCAAGCTCAAAATGTAAGCGGCTCTACGTGCAATATTTGCTACGGCAAAGACCTTGATTGCCCACAATGCGGAATTCCGTTCTAGCATAACCACGGCGGTTAATAGCCGCCATAAAAGAGGGTAAGAAGATGGATGAAGGTGTGGAGACTCAAAGCATAGAAGATAGGTTGATTAATTTTGTTAGCGTTTATATTTACACTGAGCTTGGTTGCGACCCATACGAGGGTAAATATTCTATGACTATTAACTCATTCATAGGGTCGCTAGACATTAGCTCAAATGGAGGTGTTGATGATATTAGCCTAATAAAGGACTGTATAGGAAATAACCTATACGACATAAGCCTACCTAGTGAGGGAGCAACGCAGGTGGTTTTGCGCGAGTCGGGTGAATGGGAAGGGTTTAACTGGAATAAATTCTACGAGATAGAAAGGATCGTATAGCCCGAACAATAGCACAGGGAGCAAAGCCAAGGATGGAATAACTATACAGCTACTAAGAGGTGATTTATGCGCGTACCCGATGAAATAGAAAGAGGAAAACCATACTGGAAAAAAAGGCAGCGAGAATTGCTAATTATGCAGGTTATGGGAAAAGCAACAAAGCCTCATACTGGCTGGCATGTTTACCAAAAGATTCGCGGCTTTAGTAGTATGACAGGGCATGAAGTTTGTGAGTTAATGTTTGGGCTGCTAAATGATGGGTTCCTTATAATTGCTGGCAGTGATAATGATTGCGGATACCTATATTCTTTGCCAGCCGAATAACACCATTTAACACAGATAAGGGGTAAGTGATGACAGAAGAAGAATACTGCAAAGCGAACGATCTTGGGTCGGTTACTGCGGCGTTAAGTGTGCTCAGAGGAATAGTTCCTGAGTGCGGACATAATAATGTTAATAAAGAAGAGTATCAGGAAGTTATGAGGCTAACAGTTGGATGGCAAGCAAAGCTTTTCGAGTCGGTAGAAACAAGCGATTAATAACACAGGATAGATAACACTATGAAAAAATTATATTTAAAACGGTTTGCGTATAGCCCTATGGGCACATTCGGCACGTTAATAGTGGGAGGTTTTGAGTGCTACACGGTAGAAAGGCCGTGGCTAAACAATAAAGTGGGCGAGTCGTGCATACCAGAATACACGTATAAACTAACGCCAGAACGATACAACCGTGGCGGCTATGACGCTTATGAATTGCAAGATGTACAAGATCGTACTGAGATTAAGATTCATATTGCTAACTCTATTGATGACGTGATTGGCTGCATTGGATTAGGCGAAAATCTTGGTTATGTCGCGAATAAGTGGGCAGTAACCAGCTCTAAAAAAGCGTTCAGCGAATTCATTGAAGAAATGAACGGTGAAGAGGGCGAGATTAGCATATTCAGTGTGCAACAGGGTGTAATATATTTTGGGGAGACATAATGCGGATTCTGGTAGCGTGCGAGGAAAGTCAAGCGGTGACGATAGAGCTACGCAAACTAGGACATAAAGCATACAGTTGTGATATTGAGCCTTGCAGCGGCGGACATCCAGAATGGCATCTGCGGGAATGTGTAAAAGAAGTATTGAAGCAAAGCTGGGATATGATTATCGCATTCCCGCCGTGCACATATTTAACTGTAACGGGTAATCGTTGGTTTAATGTCGAAAGGTATGGGGAAAAGGCAATAAAACGCCACGCGGATCGGAAGCTAGCAATAGATTTTTTTATGCTGATAGCAAATGCAGATTGCGACAAGATAGCGATAGAAAACCCAATTGGCTCAATGAGCACGGCATGGAGAAAGCCAGACCAGATAATACACCCGTACTATTTTGGCGATGCAGAAAGGAAAAGTACATGCTTATGGTTGAAGGGATTGCCATTATTGAAGCATGACAAATCTAATCACGTAGAGCCTAACATCATCAAATACAAGAACGGAAAAGGCACAGACAGTAAATGGCACATGGACACGATGAAGCTACCAGCGGCGGAAAGAACTAAGGCTAGAAGCAAGACGTATGCGGGAATCGCACGGGCAATTGCAAACCAATGGGCGGGACAATATGAAAGGAAAAAGCAGAACTAAGGCGGACATTGAATTTCAGAATAAAATAGCGTCGATTGGGTGCATCGTTTGCTTGAATCAAGGGATAGAGAACCACCATATTTCAATACATCACATTGACGGCAGAACGAAGGCAGGTGCGCATCGTAAAGTATTGCCGCTTTGCTATAGGCATCACCAGCTTCAGGATAATGACAAGCCAAAGCACTGGCAGACGTTACACGCTAACAAAGCAGAATTTGAACGTGAATACGGTACGCAGCATAAACTACTAGAGCAGTGCATGGGGATTATATGAAAGAACACGATATTCAAGTAGCGCTCATGAAATGGATGGCGCTACAACATAAAGAAGCTTTCAAAGTAACGTATGCAACACCAAACGCAGCTAAGCGAACACCGCGCCAAGGCGCCTACATGAAGGCTGAGGGATTAAAGTCAGGTGTACCCGATATATGTGTAGCAGTGTCTCGCAAAGGCTTTGGAGCACTTTATATCGAGCTTAAGCGAAAAGGGGGAACGCTTACCCCTAATCAGGCTGAATGGCTTACTAACCTAACGGCGGCGGGAAATATGGCGGTTCTTTGTGTTGGCTTCGATGCAGCAAAAGATATGATTAACAGTTACTTGGATTAAGGTGTTGACAGGGCAACAGATAGCTGTATAATTGATAACAAGTCGAGGCAATGAGCAGAGGCTAAAATCAAAGGGCGAATATAATGTTTTATGTTGATGTAACTAAGCTAAAACAGGCATTAAAAAACAGAGGTCTGAAATACCAGAGAAATGGTGACGGCACCGTTACTGTTGATGGAAAGGTATTTGATCGATCTAGTGATTTGGATTTATATTTAATGAGCATTCCACGAGAAGATTTAACAATTGAACTTGATAAAATTATGGGACGTAAAAAAGTAGCTGACATGACGCCCGATGAGCTAGAAACTTATCGGGCATACATGAGGAAGAAGAAGCGGGAAAGCAGGGAGGGAAAGCCGCCAGAAGTCGACAAGCGAACAAAGCGGGATCGTGCAGAATACATGCGCGAGAGAAGAAAAATTCAGGCTTTAGGGGTAGATAATGAATAAGCACATAATTTTATTACTTTTATTAACAGTGTTACTTTCGCTTAGCAATGCGGGGAAATCGCAAAGCTTGCGAGGCTCATCGTTCCCTTCGGGGATACCGTCTGGTATGCCATCAATGGCACCAAGTTATGCGCCGTCTAGCTTCCCATCGTACGGGCCGTCAATATCTCCGTCCAGCATGCCTTCGGGCGCACCTTCACCAACACCATACGATTATGCCTCACGTTCGCTAGACTGGGCCGTGGTGCCTATGCCGCTGGCAACGTACGGCATTAACGTAGGGGTAGGTTATGCCCTGGGAGCAGGCGCATTAATGACGCCTCTAGGATGGTCACTGCTAGCATTAAGCGGTGGAGCAGCAGCAGCAAATACGGGCGTGCTAACTTATCGAGCTTATTATGGTGAAAGCGGATTGGGGGCTGGCCAGTATCAGCAGTTAGGCATTTATTCTGGAATATTAAACTCAGTACAACAAAACGGATTTAGACAAATACGAACTAATATAGGTTTTGGCAGTTGGTCAAGTAGCGCAATTACGGCAGCCGCTTCAATATTGATCCCCAACATATCGGCAAGAATCACGTCAAACATGATGCCGCAAAGAAACTGGTCGGACGCAGGAACGGGAATGAGAATAGATGCGGCTTTTGATTTGGCAATCACAGCGGCGGATTTTGTAGGCGATGCGATCGGTTCGAGCTTATCAGGCACTCATCACGTAATGATGCGGGACCGGGTAAACCTAGCATATGAATTTGCAGGCAATAGATACACGTCAATCCCTGCGATGGCAACCTATGGCGGGACAGTCGGCTCAGGCTTCGACTCATATGGGTTAAACGGAGTTATTATCTCACCAGCTAAAAGCATGGCACGCGCCCACTTTGGACTATCTGATTTAGGTATGACACCCTCAGCGGTGAATGGCGGAATTGGAGAGTTAAGCTTTCAAGGGCCAATAATTGTCACGGCGGCGATTGGGAAAGCGATGGGTATAAACGCGGACTCGAATTTAGTATTACAGGGCGTGATTGGTACACGCAGGTTTCAGGGGGTAGTATTAAACGGGGCGCTATCAGCGAATGGATATACCCGCGTTTTAGGGGATTAAAGTTATATCAATTAGTGTATAATATAGGCTGTTTAGATAACTATCTGGTAGCTCAGAATTGCTTAGAGCGGATGCCGCCGAAAGGCTGAAGTCGGGTCGCTGGTTAAAGTCCAGCTCAGATAGTTAACTAAGCAGCTTAACAACAGGGGGCATCATGAAATTCGAGAACAAAAAAGTAAACAAGCTTATAGATGAAGTGGAGGGTATTCAAAAAAGAATATCGGCACTCCGCAAAAGAGTTGAGGAACAACTAGCGAAAATGCAAAAGCAAGCCGCTTAATGGGGAAGTTATGAACTGGCAAGAAATAGTAAAATCAATAGCACCAACACTAGGAACTGCTTTAGGTGGCCCAATGGGTGGAGCTGCCACAAAGTTTATTGCTGAAAAGCTTTTGGGTAATCCAGACGCAACTACTGGAGAAGTAAAAAACGCGGTTTTATGGGCGCCAACTGAACAGCTTGTAAAGCTTAAAGCGCTAGACCTGCAATTTGAGCGAGACATGAAAGCGCTTGATATAGATGTATTTGAGCTCGAATCAAAAGATAGAGACAGCGCGAGAGGGTTGTATAAAGTTAACATATGGCCACAAATAGCATTATCGGCAATATTTATAGTTGGCTATTTCGGGATTTTATACATGCTGTTTTCTGGCGAGGTCTCAATATCTGAATCACAGAGAGACGTAGTGAATATACTGCTGGGCGTATTGACTGCAGCAGTACCACAAATTCTAAGCTTTTGGTTTGGCTCAAGCCTCGGATCAAAAGAGAAAAATAGCGCGCTGAGAGGAGAAAAATAAAATGAAAGTTTCAGGAATCAAAAAAAGCGCCCTACATTTAGCGATGAATTTGGTGATTGTGGCCGTCTACGTGTGGCTAATACGTGATTACCTTATAATGTTTAGTAATAGCACGCATACATTTGAGTCAATAAGCGAAGTAATAAGTTCTTATTTGATAGCTGCTACGCTAGTAATTTACACGTCTTACCCTTTTAGTGGCACCAAAGAACACAGAACAGAGTTCAGCTTACTAATTCTTAGTGTAACGGCGACTATAGTCACGATAGATAAGTTCATATTGTAACAATATTATGTATGCACTAACACAGGTGCTACAATGTCAATTGATTTCGAAAAGCTGGACAAAATGATGGTTGATATAATAGCAGACATTGAGCGCGTGCGAGCAGACATAAAACGAACAGGGGACGACCCTGCATTTTTAGCTGTTGAGGGAATGATGCGCGGATTCAAGCCAGACTTAAAAAGTTACATAAAATTTAAGGGGCTGGTAAGTGACCGACGACGAGCTTAACGAAGCAGTGGAAGCGTGCACAGAAAAAAGCGCACGAGGTTTGGGAATGTTTGAGCAGTTTACTAAACTAGTTTTTACGCTATTAAATGAAATGCGAACACTTGAGACCACCGTAAATACTCACGGACGAGATATAAACGGCCTAGGACGAGATATAAACGGCCTAGAACAGGAAATATCTTTATTAAAAGAAATAGCTACAGACAACAAAGAAACAAACAGGCACGTTAATGAGTCACTGGAGAGAATAAATAAAAGTTTGTGCCCTATCCTGAATAAAAACAGGAAGTTAGATAAAATTTGGGGTTATATGGGATGGATCGGTATGGGGTCTGCAGTATTTACAGTAATAGCAACAATATCATTATTAATAATGGATGCTGAATCACTGATCAGCTTAATAGCAAAGCTAAAATGATTACCCTGTACCGACTAAACCCATTTTATGACGCATGGGTATTGTCGATACTAACAACGGGCATATGCTACTACCGATACATGGGTGCAAATCAAAATGTTTAGCATTGATAAGCGGGACATCATTCAGTTTGAGCATCAACTCAAAACCTTTGCTGAAAAAGCGTACCCGTTCGCTACTCGCAACACTATCAACACTGCAGCATTCGCAACACAAAAAGCGGCTAAAGAAAACATACGCAATAGCATGACGTTGCGTAACAAGTTTACCGAGCGAAGCATTAAAGTAGTGCCAGACAAGCGTAATCTTGATGTCGACAAGCAGGTGGCTACAGTAGGCAGCACAGCCCCGTACATGGCAAAACAAGAGTATGGAGACACAGAAACAAGCTCAGGCAAAGAAGGCGTAGCAATAGCAACAAGCTACGCTGCAGGACAGCAGGGACAGAAGCCAAGAACACGCCTACCGAGAAAGCCTAATCTATTACAGAATATAAGGCTCTCAAAGCGCAAAAGCGGCAGGGCAGGCAATAAGATGCAGGCCAACCTAATAGCCGTTAAACACGCTGCAGAGTCAGGCAATCGATATGTATTCCTAGACCTAAGAAGGGGAGCAGGTATATTCAAAGTGGTGGGAGGAAAGAAAAGGCCACGCATCAAGATGCTGTATGACTTATCACGCAAGACAGTAGTAATACCTAAAAACCCGTGGATGTCCCCAGCAGTAGAAACAACAGAACCTAAAATACTGGGATACTATAAAGACTCATTAGAATTTCAGCTAAAACGTCAAAAACTGTTTGGCAGATAACTATAAATAATAGTATAATTACACGCGCCCTACCTTTAGCGAGGGAATAATCGGATTCGTTACCCGGTCGGGCGGCTTTAAACTCAGTAACGACAACCAACTAACGAATGGTTCATCTAATGATAACGATCAAAACAACTATCCGAAACCTAGAGAAAGATCAAAAAACCGAAGGGCATAAAACTATACGATGTTTCGGCGGCTACTATCACATACAAGAGACTAAATTAGGATTTATTGTATGGTGGTGCCTGGAAAAACAAGTAAACGCCAAAGGAAACCGAAGGATGCTCACAAAGAAGAGTAGACCCGTAGACAGCCTAAACAGGTGTATGGAGCTTATAGGCGCAGAGATTAACAAATTCACACTAGAAAACGTAACGACAATCTACTAACGAGAGATTATTATGACCAATATAATACAATTTAAAAATAAACCACAATTCACGTTCTCAGCCAATAAAGACGCAAAGGATAAGTACGTTTCATTTAACGGTATTAAGTTAAACGACTCGGCTATAAGCTTCGACTTTGATGATGATAATGTATATATCGGAAAGCACGACGAAATTATAACCCACATTCCTATTGACCAATTTAATGAAGTGGTGGCGGTATTTATGGGATACCACACGATGCCAGAGCCAACAAAAAAGTATAAGGCTATTATGGATGACGACGACCATTATATAGCGGAGTGCTGCAGGCTTGGGGTGATTGGTAACTCGCCTGATGACTTTGTTTGGAAGTTGGGTGACCCTTTGTTTTTGGCATCAAGAAAGCTAGGATTAAGCCCTCAATACGTAATTCATAAGCTATTTGGTGGGGTAATGAATAATGACGAATAATACTTATGTTTGCAGTAAATGCGACAACAAAGAAACTACCTTTACTATCGGAAAGGATTCAAAGGGATTTAATTTTAATGTTAAATGTGTTGATTGTGGACATAGCGGTATCATTAAGAATACGCACGAAATAGATAAAATTGTAGCGTCACAAACCGTTAAGGAATGGCTGTCAGATTATAAGGGAGTAGAGATATGAAAGACAGTAATGAATCAATCAAAATAGTAGATTTAGATGGCGCGAAAAAACTCGCAGAACTTAAAACAGGGCTTAAGGTAATATCCACCACTGTAGAAGACGGCGTAATAACCATGCAGACGGAAGGAACAATCAAAAGCGTTGACGTTAAGATTAGCTTCTCAGCGGGAGACGACAATGAAGGATAAGATACCCGACTAGATCAGTGTTATAATACACGAGCACCTAGGCTTAGCGGCTGAATTCGGGACTTCGATTACCCCGTTGGTGTGTTCCACCCCATAATCGATAACCCTTTATCCGAGGTTGCACGATGAAAACACATACAAAAAACCCAATACAAAACAATGAAATCTACCCGACTAATAACTGGGGAGACATAACAGTAATTGATTACGTTCATGCCAAACACGTGATAATTCAATTCAATAACACCAGCAACATATCTACGGCACATTCCACCAGTATAAGAAGTAGACACGTTACCGATAGAGAGGAAAGACAAAGGCTATCCAACGAAAGAGAAAAGGATAGGAAGGAAGGCATATACAAGAGGCGTGAGGCATTAACACAAGCAAACCATGGCAGACGTATAGCAAGAGAGCAAAAGGCTGCACAGGACGCAATAGATAAACGTATGGAGCCAAGTGTATACGGCATAGGTTACTTAGGCGTAGGCGAGTACCAAGCTTATATAGCTCAAAGCGTCCCTACTTAAGAGTATCAAATATGGAAGGCAATGCTTCGCAGGTGCTACGGAAAGAATCAGACAGCATGTTACAAGGGGTGTACAGTTCATGAGGTGTGGCACAACCTACAGACCTTTGCTCAATGGTATAGTGAGAACTACCCAAAGAATGACAGCGGTTTCGTGTATCAACTGGATAAAGATATAAAGATCAAAGGCAACAAAGAGTATAG
>TARA_R110002153_G_scaffold32649_4_pt1 | contig 43427 bp, 24 predicted proteins | sample TARA_R110002153 | Tara Oceans TARA_R110002153 (sample SAMEA4398193) | marine metagenome | biome: Polar Biome; feature: [SRF] surface water layer (ENVO:00010504); material: water (ENVO:00002006), including particulate matter (ENVO:01000060) such as... | depth 5 m | reverse complement strand
GGTGAATTAGGGCTGCAACTGATCGACTCTCCAGTTTCTGAAGAGCAAGCGAAAGAAATGTATCGATATTTTCATACGAAAAGAATGAGTGATTTTTACGGAAGACACCAGTCGTTCTTATTAGGTGACAAGCCAGATCATGTAAAGATGGCTAGGACAGACACGAAAACAAATATACTTTGCCCTTATGTTATTGAACTAATGACTGACGAGAGATTGATTTCTATGGCGTCAGAATATCTAGGGGCACCTGCGACATTGAATTGTGTATTTCCTCTTTGGAGTTTTAAAGAAGAAACTCCTAATCCCATAAATATGCAATTGTTTCATAGAGATGCGGATGATTATAAGTTTGTCAAACTGTTTATATTACTTACAGACACAGATATTGGAAACGGTGAGCAGGCGTATGTACTAGGATCTCATATTAGAGAAGGGCTGCCAAGCAACTTATACGAGATCAAAAGATATGAAGATAAGGTGATCAAGGGGCATTTTGGAGAACAACAAATATTGAATGTACATGGAAAAGCAGGAACCGCTTGGGTGGCAGACACTCATGGCATACACAGAGGAACCGTACCTACCAAGACAAATAGATTAATTCTTCAGTTACAATATACACTAGATCCGACACCAATTTTCAATTACAGACAATTCAGATATTCTAAGTGGGATGAATTATCTGACTTAACTAAATATTCCACTAGAATGTACCTAAGGAGGTAAAAAATGAGAATAGCACTATGTTTATCAGGAAAGGCTGGCAATGCAAACAAATATGCACAAGGAGAAGAGACAATGGATCTTGCAAAGATTGGACATCGTCACTTTAAGGAAAATCTTTTAGATCTAAATAATGCAGATGTATTCATGCACTGTTGGGACAAGCAGTTCAAAGATGAATTAATAGAGATGTATAACCCAAAGGGTTATATTTTTCAAGAACAAGTAGATTTCGGTTCTCAATATAACTTGAGGCAATTCTGCATAAAGAGTAAGGCTTATTCCAACATGCGAGTTTTGGAAGTTTTAGAGAAATATGAAAAAAAATACAATTTTAAATATGATGCTGTGATACTAACTAGGTTTGATTTGGCACTACAACGCCCAGTTGATCTTAAGAATGAGAGTTTGGAATTAAGTAATTTTTATCATAACGGCCCGGATCCTTTGCACATAGAATCCCCAGAGAGTTGTGTAAAAGTTTGCTGTGATCCTAAGTCCCCACATTACGCAATCGGAGATCTCATCTTGATATCAAATTCAGATAACATGAAAAAGTTTTCGAACTTGTACCATTATATTGATTCGTACAATATCAACTCTTTCCACGTCAGCGCTAGAATACATATTGGTAAATTAGACTTCAACCGCAGTACATTTTTATTTTGCAATAAGAGTAACTTTGCTGGATACAGAGGAATAGAAGACGGCGATGTTCCATTAGTTAGATGGGCATATGATGTCGGATCTAGTATAAATGAAAATACATAAAACATGAGAGTCATAAGGAGTAAAATAACATGATTAAAGCAATTTTTTTTGATTTAGATGGAGTATTGGTAGATGCATGCGATTGGCACTATCATTCGTTAAATGATGCACTTGAGCACTTTAAAGGTTTTAAGATATCATATTCAGATCATCTAGATAAATACAACGGATTACCAACTAGTGTAAAGTTGGATATACTTGGAATTTCTTCGGGAGAAAAGGAAGGTATATGGAAAATGAAGCAAGATAGAACATTGGAGAATATTAAAATGTACGGCTCGATAGACAAATATAAAATAAAAATGTTGAGTACGCTGAAAGAGGAAGGATATAAACTAGTTTGTGTTACCAACTCAATCAGAGAAACGGCAACTCAAATGTTAAAATCTACAGGACAATATGATTTTTTTGATTTTATGATCACAAATGAAGATGTGGATAATAATAAGCCACATCCAGATTGCTATCTTCTGGCGATGAATAGACTTGGATTAGCCAGTGAGGGATGTCTAATAATAGAAGACTCCCCTAAGGGAAAACAGGCAGCATATGCCAGTGGTGCAAAAGTATTAGAAGTAAACGACGTGTATGACGTCACATTAGATAACTTAAGGAGAATACTATGAAAGTTTTAATACCAATGGCTGGAGAAGGCAGCCGATTCGCAAAAGAGGGATACACATTTCCCAAGCCATTGATAGACGTCAATGGGAAACCAATGATACAAGCAGTAGTGGAAAATCTAGATTTTGATTGTGAGTATATTTTTTTAGTTCGCAAGAGTCACTTAGAAAAATATGATGGCTTGAGAGAGACTCTTTCTAGAATCACAAATAACAGATTACAAATTGTTGAAGTTGATGGCTTGACAGAAGGAGCAGCATGTACAGCCTTGCTCGCTAAAGAATACATCAACAATGATGATGATCTGTTGATCGCTAATTCCGATCAGATAATAGAGTACCAACCACAGAACTTCAATACCATGAGAAGTTTGACAGACGTCGATGCAATAGTATGGACGTTCAATGATGTACACCCAAAATGGAGTTTTGTCAAAACCAATGCTAGAGGATTTTGTACAGAAGTTGCAGAAAAGAAGCCTATTTCTGATATTGCAACATGTGGTATATATTGGTACAGGAAAGGGAGTGATTTTGTAAAATCAGCAGAGCAGATGATCCAGAGAGATATTAGAGTTAAGAATGAATTTTACATTGCTCCGGTATATAATGAACTGATTGGAGACGGAAAGACACTGATTCCTTTTTTCGTACATAAAATGCACGGTGTTGGAACTCCAGAAGATCTTAATAATTATTTGAGAGCCACCAAGTGAAGATTATTTCTCATAGAGCATATATTGACGGGGCAGATCCGAATGTAGAGAACTGCCCGATGGCAATTCAGACATTATTAGATTCTGGGTTGCATGTTGAAATAGATGTTTGGTATATCGACGGAGAGTATATACTAGGGCATGACAGTCCCAAATATCAAATTCAAGAGGCTTTTCTAGAACAAGAAGGGCTTTGGTGCCACGCTAAAAACAAGGATGCTCTAGAGCGAATGTTGGCTTCTGGTGTACATTGCTTTTGGCACCAAGAAGATGATTACACTATAACGTCGAAAGGGTATATTTGGGCTTACCCTAGTAAAGAAACTAGTGGCAAGAATACAGTACTACTGTTTCCAGAAAGGTATGCTGAAATAGAATATTCAAAGTATGATTTTATTTGCACAGATTATATTAATAAATTTTTGAATAAAACTGATACCTCAAACGTATAATAAGTAAACAAGGAGAATAATATGAGCACTGAAGTTCAAACTATACAATTATCGGATCAAGCATTAGGGGCGATCATGATGGCTTTACAAAACAGCCTTTTAAATCAAACTGACATCGTTCCGGTACTTAAGGACATGAAGTTAACTGTACACCCAACTGAAGGTTTAGTTGTAATAAATCCTCCGATCTTGAGGACGCAACCTCAAGAATCGAGTATGGGTGCCACTATAGAAACTAGTGTCCAATAATGCCAAAATATTCATACCGTTGCGACACTTGTGAGAGTGAATACGAAATTTGGCATGGAATGACTGAAGAGCACACGAATTGTAATGTTTGTGATGCTCTTTCTGTCGTACGCATTCCTTCTCTTTTGGGCGAAGTCACCATCAATACTCCTAAGCAAAGAGTTGGAGATGTGGTGAATCAGACAATCGAAGATACAAAGAAGGAAGTAAGAGAGTATAAAAAAACTATTGATAGGAATTTTAAATTATGATTTTATATATTATTTTAACATTTTCGATTTTGATCAATGCTATTTTAGGGTGGTATACTTATAAACTTTTGAGGAACCTGATTTCGCTAGAAGATACTTTTCTGGATATGAAAACAAAATTACTTGAATTTGCCACACACCTAAGGGCTATTAACAAAGTCGAATCCTTTTATGGAGATCCAACCATTACAGCCTTAGTTGAACATATGAAGAGGCTCGCCGGAGAAATAGAAAACTATTCTCAGGTTATGGTTGTATTTGAAGATGATCTACAGGAGGATACAGATGACGAACAAGAAGAAGACTAAAACAAAAAGGATGTACTTTACAAAGGTACATGAGAATGCAATCATTGCATTCAATAACCCAGAGGTAGATTTAAAAACAAAATCAGAACTTTATGAAACTTTGATTCACCCTGCTTTGGACGAAATGGTTGACAAAATTGTTTACACTTATAAGTTTACTTCGTTACCGAACATTACTGATTTGCAACAAGATTGTAAAGTTATGTTGGTAACTATTTTACATAAATTTAAGCCTGAGAAAGGACATAAGGCATTCTCCTATTTCTCAGTGATTACAAAAAATTGGTTTATTGCTCAAGTTAAGAAAAATAAAAAGAAAATCCAAAGAGAGACATCCTTGGAAGGACAAGTTGCTTGTGGTTTCGAGCCGGGAATAGAAGACGTATATCATGAAAACAGAGAGCGACAGGAGTTTATGAGCCTTCTAAAAGAGGAGATAGCGTCTTGGGATTCCGTTTCAATGCGCCCAAACGAGAAGAAAGTCTATGATGCGATCAATACACTCATTGATAATGCTGATAAGATTGAAATATTTAACAAGAAGGCTATTTATTTATATCTAAGAGAAATCACTGGCTTGAACACGAAGCAGATAGTTGTGCAGTTATCAAAGATGAGGCAAAAATATTCTGACTTCAAGCAGAGATATGAAAATGGTGAGGAATAATGTCAAAGAGACTTAATAAATTCATAGAAGAAGCAGTAGAGAATATACGCAAAGATCGCGAGATAACTAAAGAGTTGTTGAGCGATCTTATTGTAATTGCAGGACAAAGCGAACATAATCATAAAGAAGTATCGATTGCTGCTGCAAAATATGTAGAAACACTACAGAGATCAAATGAGCAGTTGGTTAAACTAGCCGGCTTAGTACAAAAGGACGATAAGAATGACTCCCCCTTTAGTTTCTCCGGGAATGACAAGGATGACATCTACGAAATAATTCAAGATAAAGATAAGGAGAAATAATGAATGGGAAAGTTTATACCTCCAATCAATCGGCTTAACAGCATATCCCCTAGGAGATCTAGGGCAGCATTTAGCGATAGACAAAACCAATCAGTTTTGAGACAATCTAAGCGACTCATCAGAGATTCTTACAGTCCAGACGCATTTGAGCAGGTTGGAACCATGAAGGCAGTTGTAGTAGAGATCGTCTCTAAATTTGAAAATACTGCAGATACTAGTTGGAAATATTCAAAAACTCTTGCCATGGCGATTGAAGACAAATCAGTGCCATTTGCTGAGATAAGGATTAGGATACCTGAACTTCATGCTCACATACCTGAGCCGAAAGATCCGGATGATCAAGCAGCCATAAATAAGCACCCTATTGCACTTCTATTCCAATCAACCGATGGATCAATTCCAGAAGTAGGAGACATTGTAGATGTTGATTTTGCAGACAAAAATAACTTTAAAGATGCGCTAATAACCTCAGTAGTCACAAAAGGCACTCAGAATTCTACACCAGCAACTCAAGTGGCATGTAGTATATCTGATACTTATAATTCAGCGGTACCTTCTCTCAACACCGCACAGTCATCTGGTGATGCTCAAACGTCCTCTTCGACTAGTATCTCAGGTGATCCTTCCTTGGAATCCTCAGAAGTCGGTGTAGGGTTTGATAACACAGTAGGAGAAAATGAACTGTTGTCAAATTACTTTGTCTCTATGAGCGATTTTAACACCATGACTGAGTTTAGAAATTATTCTCAAACCTTAAATATACTTAAGGAAAAAAACATATTCAATATTACGATTCAGGTGGCTGATGATGAGAATATACTATCAGACATAGAGAGGCTCATGAAAGTTTCTGAAATAGCCTCTGATAGTAATATTGGAGTGTACTTATGGATATCCACAAGTTATATAAATTCTGAAACTACTTCTTCTCATATGCTAGAGATATTAAAAAAGATAAAAACAAAAGGAGTCTTTTTTGCTGCAACCGGAGATTGGACTAAACAGCAATCTGATGATTTTAGCGCTAGGATATGTGGTACAACTAAAGAATTAGGCTTGAAATTTGGCGCACTCATGATGAATGCAGAATCATCCTTCTCTTTTACAGAGGATCTGGACATAATATATATCATGAGGAACCAGATTGACAATCATAACGATGAGAGATTTGATATTACTGTAAGAGCCGAATATGGACTGTACCACCTAGGAGGGTATAATTTTTTACCAACTGAAGGCGATCCTTGTCAAACCGGTTCCAGAACCCCAGAGAGACTAGAAAGAGAGTTAAATATGTCCCAAGCATCAGAGAAATATGGATTTCTTGACTACAGCCTCTTGACTCATGACTTCACAAAGGTGATTGAAAATAAGTTTTTCGATATCGATTTGCAAAACTTACTAAGTACTCTTGAGGAAACCCAAGAGATACCAAAAGCAAACCTTGAAGTTTCATCAACCAGTCTTCAGCAGAAAGAGCCTCCGACATTTAATTCTGATTCATCAGGCTCTCAGGATGTTAACATGACTGCTCCACCGTCTAATGGGTATGTTGCCGGATTACAATGCGCTCCAACCACAGCCGGCCCATCACCATCTAATTATGGAGGCAGTGGTGCTCCACCACCAGCGCCTTCATTTAGGTTTGACAGTATAGCAAACGCAGCGGCTTTGCTTTGGACTACCAGTCCTTCTAGAATAATGACGCAACCTCATATCGACTTCATGAACAAACTAGCGCAAAAAGTATATCAAATTATTCCACTAACCGATCCTATATTTGCTTCCACCGACGACAAGAAACTATACGTCACATCTACGACAAGAACTCCGACAAAACAAGTTGAACTCATGTGGGGCAAGAGGCAGGCAAAGACAGCAAAATATATAAAAGATATGTACTCAAACTCTTCTTGGAGCAATCGTGTTGTAGATTTATATCCATATGGAAATGGGGTGGACAAAGAACCCAAGGCTCGATATCTATCAGCGTTTAGTCATGCAAATCACCCCGAAGCGGTACAAGAAGTCACCAATCGAGTGGCGAGGGGTAGTAGCAAAGGCGGACACCTTTACGGAAATGGGATTGATATCAGGACAAACTCTGCCTTGCTGGTTGAAGGGTTGAAGTCTTATTCAGGTGAAAGAGTTTCGGAGGCAACGATGGGGCGATCTAGATTTGTACAGGCAGTTGTTCAGTGTTGTCGGGAACTGGGAGCAGGTTATTTAATAGAAGATTACCAAGAACATATTCACATTACTTTTCCTAGGTAGGGATAATTAGGTACAAGAAAGAGGAAAATGATGCCAAGATTTAAGAAAGCGATAGAATTAAACAATATTGATGACAAACTCAGAAAAAAGTTAGACAGTTCTCCATCATATATCAAGCAAGCCATAGGAAAAGGCTCTGCAGGAAAGAGAGTGACAGAAGCCTTCCCAGACTTTTATGCTGCATCAGCCGAAAGAGTTTTGGAAAATGGTACCAATGCATATCTAGTGATAGGGAAAGATCGTCCCGGATCTATATTGTCAGGGTACGGCGGCAGAGGAGATTCCGGCGCCGGAACACTTGATTTTGTTGCCGGTAGGATGTCTCATAAGCCTAGGCTCGTAGATGACTACGGAAATAAGATCATGATTGATCCAAGTTTTAAACTGGATGCTAGTAGAATTTACGTAAGCCAGAAGACGGACATCGATGATAATTTTGACTTATCTGAAGGAAAGGTTGGCAATTCAGTTGCTAAAGCAGGTTTGGCAATTAAATCAGACGCTATCAGGATCATATCCAGAGATGGCGTTAAGATCGTCACAGGTACTGATTTAAGGGATTCTAATGGCGAGGATATATACTCTGTCTCTGGTATTGATCTAATAGCAGGAAATGACGGTGAGAGCCTCCAACCGCTTGTTTTGGGAGACAATGTGAACGAATCTTTAAACACCCTCTGTGATCACATTGACAAACTGTCTGGAATTGTATCTTCAGCGATAACATATCAAATGAAGTTTAATGCGAAATTAACAGGACATACTCATATCACTGCTTTCTTCGGTACCCCTACTGCGCCTTCAGAAATACTAATATCAGCAGGCACAGAAGTCGCCACAAACCTAGGAACAAAAACAATACCTAGTTTAGTTAAATATAGGACAAACCTTAAATTTCACAAGCAAACTTACTATGCTGTATCAGGTGCAAAATACATCAACAGTAGTTTCAACACTACGAATTAAATAGGAGAATTCAATGGCTATATCATCAGACGAGGAACGAGATTCTATTAGAGAATTAATTAATGAATCTCGACGAGATTCTATTAGAGAATTAATTAATGAATCTCGTTTGAATTTCATTAGTACTCTGCCGATTGGCAATAAGATTGAGTTACCTACTCCTAATTTTGATGGTGCTACTCATTTTTGCCAATCGGCAGTAAAATATTTCTCTTCTTTTATTCCAGAGTCTATAGCATCTGGAGAACTAATTAGCGGAGAACACCTGAAAGCAATTGAACTAGATTTGGGAGAGGGCTTTGGATTTGGGCTGTTTGAGAATCAAGCAGGTGAAAGGTTTTTCTTAAAAGAAAGCAGCATCACTTCTTTAGGCACAGGTTTGCTCAGACTTAAGCCATTTAAAAAACTCGACAGAGTCTCTTTTGATCGCTTTAGAGACTTGAAGTCTGCAGGTTTTAATATGCCATTTTTCCTGAATGATGACTATTCTGTCAAGTTTGATACTGGGATGAAGAACAAAGAAGAGATTATGAGCAGGATAGAAGACTTTAAACTTCTTGGTATAAAAGAGATATGCGACTACTACGGCAAAGCGGTATCAGATCCAGACATCCTAAATCTTAGAGATACTTTTGGATTTATTGATCAGGGGCAAATATTTACACCCACACGAAAAGGTGCCTCACACGAATTGATTCTATCTATTAAGTCAAGATACTTAGACTCCTTACCTGATAGAAACATTCAATATTTCGAAAACTTTTATAAAAATATATTGTCGACAAACTTCAAATCTAGAGATTTTTCAAATATTGTTTCCAATTTAAGTAAAATTCTTAAGAAAAATCATGACAGTATTTCAAAGTTCAAAGGTATAGTCAATGGCATTGATTTGGGTAAATTGTCGGAAAAAAACTTTAAGTTTTTCAACGAAGTTAAATATTTGCTGAAAGAGAATGGGTATGTACTTGAGAATCTTAGTATGGACTCAAAGATGGAGTTTGGTTTTGATCCAACTACACTAGATTTGGCATATATCATGATGTTTGACGGCATAAATCCCGGAAAGTTCATGAACACTGGGATCAATAAACTGTCATTAATGACTGATCCGAAGATATCTAAATTGATGCTGAATGCAAAAAACATCTTAAACTCTGAAAACTCCGGTATACCATGGCAAGAATTCCTATCTTCATATTTTGGAGGAGACTATTCAATACTTTTCGGAAAAATAAAAGAAAACTTAGGACTCAATATCCCAATCTCCAAATTGGAAGATGCGTTTGAAACACACAAAAGCCAATTTGAGAATCCATTTAAGGATTCAAAAGGGGCGTTAGATTTATCGAAACTAGTTGAATCAGGTGAGTTCAAGGACATAACATCTCAAATTCTAGAAAAAGCGAGAAATCAGATTGGAGATAACTTTTTGCTCAACTTGTCTGAGATAGTGGCAAATATCGACGATTTAGAATCGCTATACCAGTTGGTGTTTGACAAAATATCAGTTGAGGATTTGTCCTCTTTGCTATTGGAAAAAGCGTCAGAAGAATTGGGTATCAGTGATATCAATGAAATCATTGCTAGGGCAGTGTTCAAAAAGATGCAGTATGAAAGAATGATTGATATGATATTTGAGAATTTTACTGAAGAAAACATTAAGGCTCTTCTGGGAGATATATGCCTCAACTATGATTTTGGGTTTGAAGAAATAGAGGCTATATTAGAGTCCTATGAGACGAATTTATATAGTTTTATCTTACATTACGATAATGATGGGCAATTAGATGGCATGCTCACGCAAGCAATAACATCCCAAGGTAAAGATTTCGTTAAAGAAAAATTAGATAATCTAGGATATACAGATTGTATATCGCTTTTTCTTAACATTAAATACAGAGATGTTTTTGAGCAAAACTCTGCCAGAGAGATAATATGTAAATTACTGCAAGGCAATATACCTACATTCTCTAATCCATGTACTGAACTTGCTGCTGATATTAGGCAACTCTTGAGTAACCCTCCTAATTTCCAATCATTGAAATTAGACATAAAAACTAGTTTAAAGAAACTAAACCCATCTCCTTTGAGAGCCTCCATTGATCTGGGGATCAAAAGACTCTTTAGAGAGGATAGCAACTTTTTCCAAAAATTGATCCAAATACCAAAATTCAGATTTGAATTTGACAAACAATCTAAGACTAGAGGCAAACTGTTTAAAAGGGATTCAGGTGTAGGAATCGATGTAGAGTTGAGAAAATCAGAGAAAGGATTCTCTTTGCCTTCTCTAGGTTCGGTAAATCCTAAATTCGACTTTACTAAATTTCAGATTGGAGGTATCGATGATATATTCTCAGATGTTATAGACGGTATTGAGGATAGTATCATGAGTGGAATTGAGACTAGCCTTATTTCGTCTTTCAAGTTGCTACTTAGCAATCTTTTACAATCCCTCAGGGGAGGACTAGACTTATCTGTGCCAGACTTTGGAGGAGAAAGAATAGGAGAACTTTTCGATGCTAGTAATGGAATGGGATTCAATTTGGCTTTAGAAGGATTGTTGCCCAAGTTTAAAGGGAAATTAGATTCTCTGAGATCGGAACTAGAAAGAAGAGGACAAAGTGGATTCTCTGTTAACGATTTTGGCAACTTCGGATTTTTACCTAGAAGAGGGATGACAGGCATCGGCACCGATTTAGAAAATCTTGGAATTAAAATAGGAGTCCTAGATCCTATTTCTATAGGAGATTTGAGCGCACTTGATTTGCCATCTTTAGGCAATCTTGGCATAAATCCATTGGACATGCCTTCATTAGATGATCTTTCGATATCCAAGAAAGACATAATGGACTTTTTTGATCAGATATCTGATGGGTTAAAGCCAAAAGAAGTTTTTGAGTTCATGAGAGGTAACATGGATGACTTTGAGTTTTCGAAGATATCGACATTAGTAAAAGATCCTAAGATGAAATTGATCCTAGATGATGAACTTCTTAAGAGCATATCAGAATCATGTTCCGAATTAGTTGATCTGGATTTAATTGACGAGATTGAAGCGATCTATGATGGCAGAGATTCAGTCGGGGCACTGTGTGAGAACTTAGGACTTAACTATGGACAGTCTCCTTATCCGGATGTCAAGACATTGGGCGAAGAACTTGCCGACAATTATGAAGGGATTAGTGAAGAAGACATAGTAGCCATCATGGGAAACTTACTAGAGAGTATCAAAGATAATGTGTCTGATGCACTAGGAAAGGCTGGCAACGTTGATCTCCCATTCACCAGTAATCCAGATTCTTTCATGCCTTCTCCGAGTGAAATCCCAGCAATGGACTTTGCAAATGATGTTGTACTTGATGCCATATTTGATCCAATTAAGAAAGAGTATAAGCGTGAAGCGGCATCATATTCTGACAACCTTTTGACACCGTCAGAATCTGAAGATTATGTAAAGATGTACCTTCAATACGGTGACGGGATTATAACTGGGTATGCAGATGGCATACTTGATATATCAACTATACTCGAAGATTATAGATACAATCCAGAATTTGAGGCTTATTTCAAAACTCGTAACGCCAAGTTATACTTCAAGGCAGAGGGTGGCACCTTTGTAGAATATGGCTTGACATCAGACAATCCACGCCCAGAAATAGGATTAGTAACTAATGACAGTCAGGCAGAGTTTGCAGAAAATCTTTATTTTTGCAGTAATCCAGACAAGGCTAACATATATATCAAAAAAGACTCAACAGAATTAAAGCCTCCAACACCAGATCTTAACGAATTACCAAAATTTTCTATAAACTCCGACGGCACTCTAGAGGTTTCGCTTAGAGAACTGACTTTGCAATATATGACATCGCAAACCACGCTCACCAACAATGAACAAGGATGCTCTGAACCAGTCACATCGACATCGGAACCATTGAACAATCCAGTTGAGTCTTTTAAAGAAAATGTCTACTCAAACCTTGGAGAAATATATAGAGGAGTGGAATATCGTAATGAGATTGCTGATCAGATGGATCAAGTTTTTCTAGAAATGAATCAATATATCGCAGAAAAACTCTTACTAACATATAAAAACGCTAGTAGATTCTCCAGCACTAACGCTCAGGAATTGTATTCGTTAGTTGTAGACTCAGATGCGATTGATCTACTTGATATCGAGTCTATAAAAAATATCAGTAAAGACGACTATAACAATAATTTTAGTTTCAACCAAATTGACGAAAATCAAATGTCTATTAGTGCAGCGCAGGGACTAGTGTACGCTAATTTTAAAATTTATGCTATTGAGTTGCTATTGAGGGGATACTACACTTTAGATGTGTTTTTTGATAAATCAGGTATTATGCCAACACAGTTCCCGCAAAGGGTAATGATGGCTTTCAAAGAAGACTTCGTCAACTACCCAGATTATATATCAAAGATAGAGAAAATAACACCCCTACCTTCATTTGAGTTTAACATGATCATGAAGCAAATATACCTAGAAATCTCAAGTAAGTTAAGTTTGATTTTTGAGGATGCCAAAAATGATTACTTTGCACTAACAAGCATAATGAATAATAGTTTCATACATGTTTTTGAACCAAGTCCAAGTGGCTTCAGCCAACAAGAACTTGCAGAATTTTTTATTAATTCATACTCAGATGGCATTAGGTTGGTATCGCTTCCATACTATGTAGACTTAGACGGAACAGAACTTACTGAAAGAACTCAATTTCAAACCACAGAAGATGGTTACTCAACTCAACCTGCAAGACGTAGAATATGCTTTTTGTCTCAATTTTCAGACTTTGCCGCTGAAGACATCGACGATAGATTTGTAGGTATTGGCAACATAGTACGTGACGACGAGGTACCCAATCATAAGACTTACATGACTTCTGGCTCAATTTCACAGACATTTCTTTTTCCCGCCACCGACGACGGTTCTGTCCTAAAAAAGAATACCTTAAATGTAATCCCTATACTAGACATTGAGCACACCACCACCACCCGCCCGATGATAAACGAGTTTATATCTGAGTACTCAATATTTTCAGACATCAACGATTTATTGATTGCAGCAATCTCAAACGACATCGCAAATCAATCACCTCAAGTTTTGACTGCATTCACGTCTACTAAAGAAGCAATTAGAAATACATTCCAGAGTTTAAAAAATTCTGAGAAAACTTTCGACAACGACGACAAAGAACTAGAATTAAAAATATCTCAGTACTTCGAAGAGTCAGGGACAAACCCAGATTACTCGAATATTGCCAGAAAGATGGCGCTACAAACAGTACCATTGATTCTCAAGGGCATGGCAGAACAGTTTGATACAAATACTCAAATTGCTTCTAAGGTGAGAATGGGTGCTGATATTGCCGGCGTTAACATACCTCCTCAGATTGCTTCGCTAATTGTCTTTGGTGCTTCAGGCTGGACTCTTCCCCCAAATCCTGTCGGCTTAATGTATTTGGCAAGTGGCTATTTGGAGCCGAAAGAGAGAAAAAGGATCAAAGAGATGGACAATGGCAGGAACACTAAGCGAGGTGTTGCCGTAGACGATGCTGATGATATTTTAGAACAGTTAGAAAACTTTAGTGAGACATCACGGCAAGTGTTGAAAGAAGCAGAATTAGACACCTATACTAGTGCAATAACTATGTTCTTAAACGATTATAGCACATTAGAAGATATTTATTTCGAAGGAGGGTACTATGAGGATACAAACGATTTTCCCAAGCCAAAAGATGGCTCGAATAGGGATGATACATTTTCTGTTGCTGGGTTAACTTTCCTGATGGGAAAACAATTCAACCTCCAAGGATATGCCAACTTAAGTGGTAAACTTAAAGCCACGGTTGAGCGTATTGAAGATATAGTCAATGTATACGTCGACTTGAACGAAGAACTTCTTTTAGATGAAGAGTTTACAGATAAAGCGATTGAGAAAGAACTGTTCGAACAGGATGATTTTCAAGAGTTAAGAAAATATTTACAAAACTCTTTAAAAGCAACATATTGGATATCTGAAGGTTTGAATATGATTGCGGCAATGCACCGCAACATTAATTGGAGCCAATCTGAAGCGGAGTTGACTTATGCTCAAGAAATGTCGATAGATGTTGCCACTATATACAGCGTCAGGGCAACCACAGCACAAGATATATATTCGGCATATCAAGATGTTAGAGATGATAAATCATATGATTATAACGACGTTATAGGCGTATCAGGACAGAAAACTAGGCAAAAGTTGGCTAAGTGGACAGTCACCTATACTGGACTCGAAGCCGCACATGAACCTTATGGTACCTCAGAAGATAAATGGACTTATGCCAATACTTGGCTGCCAATGATTGATTACTTAATAACCATTGTCATACCTTACTTGGAAGACAATGGTTATTAAGAAACAAAAATATGTCTCTTAAACTATTTAAGTGAGAGGATTACAATATGCCGAACTATTCACCATCATTACCATTAACATTAAGCCCAAGAGACGGTGCTTTTAATAACTTACAAGACTTGATTGCTGTCACAACTCAGAATTTAAAGATGATTCTGTTGACAGCACCCGGAGAAAGAATAATGGAACCAACGTTTGGGGTTGGGTTGAGAAACTATTTATTTGAGCAGAACAACATCTCAACTCATGCCAAAATTAGATCAAGTATCAATAGACAAGTGGGAAAATACTTGCCATTTGTTGATATTGAGGAAGTCAAGTTTAGTACCGAAGATACCGATTTTGATTTCCAATCTAATAGGGTAGGCATCACAATCAAATTTTATATTCGCCCACTTAATGCTAGTGAAGAATTGAATTTAAACTTATAAGAGGATTATAAATGGCTAAATACGACGATAAAAACAAAAAAGTACCAATCAGATATACCAGTCGAGATTTTAATTCTATTAAGACTGATTTGGTTAATTATGCTAAAAGGTACTACCCAAATACCTTTAAAGACTTTAATGAAGCGTCCTTTGGCTCGCTAATGTTAGATACGGTATCATATGTGGGAGATGTCATGTCTTTCTATTTGGATTATCAAGTTAATGAATCTTTTTTAGACACAGCGAACGAGTATCAGAACGTTGTTAAATTAACACGTCAATTGGGGTATAAATTTCGTGGACGTCCGGCTGCTCATGGATTTGTGTCTTTTTATATCCTAGTCCCCTCAAATGCAACTGGATTAGCGGCTGCCACAGCCTACATACCAATTCTTAAAAGAGGTACTCAAGTAGTATCTGATAGCGGCGAATCATACTTAACCACCCAAGACGTCGATTTTAGAAACAGTTCAAATGAGATTGTCGTTGGTAGAGTTGACGCAAATACTGGACTTCCTACTCACTATATCATTAAAGCAATTGGCAGAGTTGTATCAGGGCAACTCGCTCAAGAGAAGATTACTGTCGGAGCATTCAAAAAATTTAATAGAATCAAACTTGCTGCATCTAATGTTGCCGAAGTCTTAGAATGTATCGACACAGAAGGGCATGAGTTCTTTGAGGTTGAGCATTTGGGACAAGACGTGATCTACCGTGCCATTGATAATTCAGATCCCGCTACATCCGATACCGTACCTAATATTCTTAAGCCGATTTCTGCCCCTAGAAGATTTGTGGTTGAGAGAGATAATTTAGAAACTTTCATGCAGTTCGGCTTTGGCTCAGAAGAAGAAATCAAAATCGACAAGGTTGTGGATCCTGCAAATGTTGCTTTGCAGCAATATGCTAAAGACTATATCTCTAATACTGATTTTGATCCCTCAAGTCTTTTAGGTACAGATAAATTTGGAGTTGCGCCTGTAAACACTACTTTAAGAGTCATTTATAGAAAAAATACTAGTGATAACCCAAATGCTGGTACCGGTAAGGTTACTACGATTGGGGCACCCAAATTTAGTTTTGAGAATCCAACCATATTAAACCAAGGTACCTTGAACGAAGTAAAGGCATCTTTAGAATGCTCAAACGATGATCCTATCATTGGGAACGTTAGTATGCCATCCACTCAAGAATTAAAAATCAGAACTAAATCATTTTTTGCCACACAAAATCGAGCAGTTACTAGAGAAGATTACAAGGCTTTGGTGTACTCTATGCCTCCTAAGTTTGGGGCGATCAAAAGGTGCACCATCATGCAAGACAAAAATTCATTCAAAAGAAACCTGAATATGTATATCATATCAGAAGATTCAAATGGGCTACTGACTCCGTCGAATATAATCTTAAAAGAAAATTTAAAGACTTGGCTAAATCAGCATCGCATGATCAATGACACAATAGACATCATGGATGCAAAAGTTATTAATTTAGCATTTTCTTTCACAATCGTGACTAAAGGTGGGTATGATAAATTCAAAGTCTTGAATAAGTGCCTAAGAACTATGCAAGATAGATTTTCAAGGCACTATGACATTTCCGAACCGTTTAGTTATACAGAAGTATATTCAACTTTAAACAGAGTGGAAGGCGTATCGGACACTACAGATGTGACACTAAGTACAGTAGTTGGTGGAGCATATTCAACAACTTCTTTTGGCATTGATGGCTCGACAACTCCTGATGGGAGATTCGTCGCTTGTCCGCTTAACTGTGTTTTTGAGTTTAAATTTCCATCTATTGACATCAAAGGGAGCATCAAATAATGGCTATTAAAAGATATACCGCAATTGCGGATAATACGATCTCTAACCAATATAGTCAGGCACTGACATCTAGAGTAACGACAGGCAATGCCGGTAAGGCAGATTCATTGGAAATATTTAAAATGTATGGACAAGTTCAGAACAACACTGTAGAACAGGCTAGAGTGTTGATTAAGTTCCCTGTTAACGAAACAGATTTAAATACTTCGATTAGGACAATCAAGCAAGACAGAGATTTGAATATTCTTCCTCTTTCTGGATCTGTAAAATTTAAATTAAAATTATTCAACGTTGTGCATCCCTCAACAGTACCTCGTGATTTTAAAATTGTTGCCCATCCTTTGACAAAAGATTGGGACGAAGGTTACGGTATCGATCTAGATGAATTCACAGATAAAGATCAGTCAAACTGGCTTTCTGCGTCCTCAACAACGGCTTGGAGTACCGCCGGAGGTGACTTCAATAGTTCATATAATTTTGAGCAAACGTTTGACACCGGACTAGAAGATCTGGACATCGATGTAACCAAGTATGTGGAAGATGTACTGAACAGCACTCTTAATACTGGCAACAATTACGGATTCATTATGCTACTGACGTCTAGTATACTATCGGACACTAATTCCTATTATACAAAAAAGTTTTCTGCTAGAGGATCGGAGTACTATATGAGACGCCCCGTCATAGAAGCACAGTGGGATTCTTCCATAAAGGATGATAGGGCAAACTTTTATTATAGTTCCTCGTTGGCGTCTGCGACAGACAACCTAAATACTCTTTACATATATAATAATATCGGTGGAAGACTCAAGAACATACCATCAGTCGGTACTGATAAATTATTGGTTTCCATATACCAGACTTCCGCATCATCCCCATCCGGAACACCCTTAACCTTGGTGGCAGATGGTACATATGTCCGCTCAGACGCACCAACAGTTGTCACAGGAGGATATGTATCAACTGGGATCTACAGTTGCTCTTTCGCCGTCACAGGAACTGTGGGCACACTCCATGATGTATGGTACTCTGGCTCAAATCAGTTCCATACAGGTACAATTTATCCAGAATCCAGATACACAGGCGGCACCACCAAGACAAATGATTATTATGTCTCTATTACAAATTTAAAGACTAATTACGATAGTGATGAAAATGTAAGATTTAACGTATACACAAGATTAAAAGGCTGGAGCCCAACTATTTACACTAGAGCAGTTTCCGAACCACAACTGTATATACCAACATCAGGATCATATGAGATATTTAGAATCATTGACAACTACGTGGCTGTCAAGCACGCAACTGGTAGCATTAAGTACACTGAATTGTCTTTTGATGGCTCAGGAAGTTATTTTGATTTTGACATGTCTATACTTGAGTCTGGATATTCATATGGGATAAAGTTAGCATTTTATGACGACTTTTTGCAACAGTACAAGCCAATAGAAAAAGTATTTAAATTTAGAGTAGAAAAATGAAATTAAAAGATCTATATAATTCAACAAAAGTAATCAAGTCAACTAGTTTGGAAGATATGACAGCGGACGTAGAGTCTGAAAGTTATATTGAACAAACTAGCATAGATGAAAGAAGATTTTACCCCAACGTAGACTTCAGTGATCCAGCCCAATTTGCCATATATGGTTCGGCTGAGAAATACTATACAGATGCTTTTGCCAGAATCAGAACCGTATACCCTTATGATGGTTCAGAGTCAGAAAAGACTCAGTGGACGAACGAATCAACCTTTATCGACAAATACATATTTGATCACAAATATCCTAGATTCAACGGATATATTAACTTGGGGTACCCATCGTGGGGCACTCTTAACGGATCTCTGATCGATGGATATGGAAAGTCATCAACAAACACTTTTATCAGGACATTCGGCGGCCCAAACAAATCAGGATTACTTGGACTTGAGAAGCAGTTCGGAGACGGCAATAAACTTGACATAGTAGAATCAAGAGAATCGAACCTCAAATTTAATTTAAACGATGGTGTAACAGTTGAGATGTGGCTAAAGAAGCCAACATTTGACACATCAAAAACAGAAAAAGAGGTATTATTTGACTTGTGGAATGGTGAAGCGTCAAGTTCAGCACAGTATGGTAGGTTACGACTAGAACTTACTGGTGCCTCTAGTGGTTCTCCATTTTTGTTTACTGCTTTGAGCGGAGCGAGCGGGGTTAAAGGGCAGACATGTGGCTTAAATGTAACCACAGGCTCGATTACAGATTGGACTCATATCGCCCTGTCTCTTAAAAATTCAGGCTCTAGTCTTTCAGCCAACATGTATGTCAATGGAGCGCTAAACCATCAACAGTCCATTTCGTCTGCAGCACTCAATGATGTTACCGGTTCAATTATTTCATATATTGGGGCACTACAAACTGCTCCTTCTGGCTCTCCAACAGTTCAAACAGGCGCCGGAAAGTTTTCCGGCTCAATGGACGAGTTTAGGTATTGGAAAACTGAAAGGACTTCAAAAGAAATTGGCAGATATTATTGGAATACTATTGGCGGTGGTACAAATACGGATAAGGCGAATACTAAATTAGGCGTATACTACAAATTCAATGAAGGCATTACACAGACTTCAAGTCTTGATTCTATTGTATTGGATTATTCCGGACGAGTCTCTAACGGAACTTGGACTGGATATGTGAGTGGAGCCAGATCAACTGATTCTGCAATGGTTCTAGCGGGAGTGTTGGATAAAGAAATCAAAGATCCAACAATCAGATCTGAGCATCCGGAATACATCTCTGCACTATCCGCCTTAGAGATAACTGGATCTAACTATGACACTTTGAATAACTCATCTATTTTCCATACAATGCCTCAATGGATTCTAGAAGACGACGATGGCAAGGAAGGTAACCTAAGAAACCTTACACAGATAATGGCTTCTTATTTTGATAACATGCATTTGCATATCAAGGAGATTAATCACCTTAAAGATGTTTACTCCCATTTCCAGACGAAAACGAACGATGAGTACAGTAACACTAGTACTTCTGGGAGCACAAAGCCACTGCCATTTGCAGACAGGCTTTTGACAAATTTAAATTTTGTTGCTCCGGAGTTATTCTCTGATGCGTCGGTGCTAGAAAAGTTAGCCATGAGAAGTGAAGATGAAAACTACGAGATAAAACTCAATGACATTAAAAATCAGATATATCAGAATGTTTATTCTGGGCTGACAAACACTTTAAAAGGAAAAGGAACGAATAAGGCATTCCGTAATATATTACATGCTTTTGGGATTGACGAGGAAGTAGTCAAAATCAACTTCTACGGAAACAACGTGGAGTTTGAACTCAAAGATAGATATTCTATTCGCGCAGTAAAAGAAAAGTTTATAGATTTCAACAATCCAGACAGGTTTATAGGCTCCCTCTATCAGATATCTTCTGGCTCTAACATTAGTTTTATAACTGGATCTGCTTCTGAGTTTGAAAAATTTATCCCTTTGACTTATGAAACACAAATAATTTTACCGAATAAGATGCCATTCGACGAACCGTTTGGCTTCTCTACACCTTTCACAAAATCGTCTATCGCTGGTATGCACCAAGTTACGTCAAATTCTAGTTACACAATAGCCAGTCCAGATAACTGCGATATTCAAATGTACGTAGAGAGAGACGAAAGAGAATCTAAAAGAGTTAAGTTTCATTTAAGTTCTTCTGCTTTAGGTGTCCACCTATCTTCTTCGTTATACGAAGGTATGTATGATAATAATGAATGGCTTCTCGCCTTTAAATTAGTCAATAGCAAGCACCCTTCTGCAAACTTAGTTTCGTCCTCTAGTGATGGAAATTATAATTTGCATTTCATTGGGTACAATACGATTGATAGTACAGAACTAAATTCGTTTGCTTTGACTTCTTCGGTGGCATCCTCTAGCGCTCACTCGTTTCTTATTAACTCAAAAAGAATTTATGCAGGCGCAAAAAGAACAAACTTCACCGGATCTATAATAGATAAGACTGACATCAAATTAGGTTTTGCTAGATTGTGGTATAGTGAGTTATCGAATGATACTCTCAAAAGGCATAGTTATGACAGCAGAAATTATGGAGCCGAATCTCCATTTAGATCTGCATATCTAATGCAGACTGGCGCAAATACGCCAAAAGTACCAGAAATCGAAACTTTAATTCTGAATTGGGACTTCTCAACTCTCTCTAGTACAGACTCAAATGGCGAGGCAATAGTACTTGATGCTTCTAGCGGATCTGCTGAAATCAAATATAACGCCAGTTTCGAGGCAGTAAAAAACAAATTTTACTTTGGAAAGTTGGATTTCATGCCAGCAAACGACACCAAGGCTATTGACGCTGAATATATCACAGCAGCAAGATCTACATATCCTGAAATTCTCCAAGGAGACGACATGATAGAGATCAGAACTCAGGATGATGATGTCTTCACAAAAGAAACATTACCTCAAGAATTCTATGTTGCATTCGAGAAATCTATGGCTCAAACTGTGTCACAAGAAATGATTAACTTTATGTCATCCGTTACTGATTTTAATAATCTCATTGGACGCCCAGTAGAGAGATATAGAATGGAGTATAAAGCAATGGCGAAACTTAGGCAACTCTTCTTTGAAAGAGTCTCTAACGAGCCAGATCTGGATAAATATATCGACTATTATAAATGGCTTGATGATGCACTAGGGGAAATGTTGGTATCATTAGTACCAGCATCATTAGCACATTCTGATGGCATTAACAACGTAATTGAAAACCATGTATTTGCTAGAGATAAGTATACAAATAAATTCCCAACGATTGAATTCAAAGCACCGATTCTAGAAGCCGGAATGAATACAATTAACAGACATCTATATCCATGGAAGACTGGGCATGCCCCTGTTGGCGGAACTACCCAAAATAAAAATTGCTTTTGGTGGCTCGAAAGAGCAGAAAGAGCGCGCCCACCTTTGTCCGGTTCGGTATCTGGAACAAATAATTCTAGAGTCAAAGTGTTTCAAGCCAGAAGTTCTGTACTAGATCGTTCGTACTCCACCCCACAACATTTTGCTGTCAACAGAGGAAGGGCAATCCACGGTGGAATTAACTACGAAGACAACAAGAAAAGAGATTATATTTGGAGTGCAACAAAAGAAGCCGCAGAGTCTCCTGCTAAATATGGAGAATATGGAGCATTTCCATTGCGATACGTGATCACGAACAACGATATGTTCTCTTCGCTTAAGGATTGTACAGACGAACGTCCAGTAACCGAGAAGATCAAAAGAGCCTTTAGTGCGCTTGATGGCTTTCAAGCATTTCACCATGATCTATCAGGGGGACATGACGGATTGTTCAAAGGTGGCATGGTACTGCCATTCAACATTATGTCATCATCAGTCTCAACAGGGTATACTGGTGAGATTAGCGGAACACTAGGTGCTGGCAATGGATCCATTGATGTGACTAATGTACACTCTGATACAACTGATTTGACAAATGAGATCCCAATGCAGTCCCCTTTCACAGAGAGATGGGTTGGTGGGCATCAATCTAGGCATGCTCCTTTGAACGAAGGTTCTGATATTCAATCGACTCGTGGAGAAGGGTACAAAATCTTAATCAACAACATTCAAAACGCCAGTGGCTCAATCGGTATCGTAGGTGCCGATTATCCATATCCGTATTCGAATCGAGCATCGGCACCACACTTTAGGATCGATCAGGCAAAGGCTAGGTACTATCGAGATGAGAGAGCCAAGCGCCCCCTAAACGTCAAGAATATCCAAACTTCTGGTTCAATTGTAGGTAACTATCAAAAGACATATCAGTTTGTTCACACATCTGGGAGATCAATAAACAAGACTAGATTTAGAGACATTGGAGACACTAATTTACATAATTCAATTAATTCTAAACTACCGTCGACTAATCTAGAAGCAAGTTTGGTTTCTAGAGGGGCCGGGAGTGAAGGTAATTTGGCATCAAACTTTAATTCTTCAAGCCTTTATCTGGGTGGTGTGAAGGAGACAACAGAAAACTCTGTAGCAGGAACAGGAAAATCAGTGATTGTCAATCGATTCTCCGCTCCCGGCGGCTTCGAGACGATGTCTGAAGTTTTCTTAGACATGTTTGGTAAAGAAAAATCAGCATACAATGCAATGCCTTTTAGAAACCTACAAGTAAGAGGATTGGGATCAGGTGAGTCTGGTACGATTCGAATCACTGATATTCACGGTAATCGCTACGGACTGGCAACCCACTTGACACGCCATGCATCACAATTTGGCATTGATTCTGTATTAGGCGGGAACAATCCTGCGTTCCATAAAGTCAATAGAAACTCAAAATGGAGTGCATCAAGTGGAGACAAGAAGCATGACAACTATTGGGTTCAACATCAAATTCCACAATCTGATTTTCAATATAAATGGGTAAAATCTTCCCACACTGCATCTTTGGCTACCTCGTCGCTTGCTGAACACATCTTATCAGATTTTTCAGAACCTAGCGGAACGACTTCCACATATCCACATGAAAATGTTAATTATATTGTAGTAAGTCAGAGTGTAACTAACCAAAGAATAACTGGAGCAACAGTCTACGGATATCCTTCTTGGGAGCAGATCAGGAATAATGACTCTAACAGGAATGTTCGGAATAAAAAATCATACGGATATAGCATAGAATCAAGCGGGATATCGGAAACATTGGAGGAATCGAGAATAACCGAAAACATTCCAATGTATACAATTATGAAATTCAAAGGAGAGACATTTAGATTTGTATATCCATATGTCAACATGAAGTATCACTTTGATAATACTAAATTTGGCGATCAAGGGGTTAACCCAGAAGATAATGAAACTATGTACGATAACGTTTTAGGTTATTATAAGAATGAAGATCATGAATCTTTTTCCCTTAAAGCCATCAGGGTACGTCAAAACTTGTTTCCGGATTTCTTAAAGCACACGAAATACAACACTAGGCATAGACATCACTTTGTTTCAAAGTTTTGGACAGATGGAGAAAATTTATTATACAATAGAGACACCGGGCCGAACTCTTATTTCAGATTAGATGAAGTGGGACGAAGAAAGACTAACGTAACAGCATCACTATTTTCAGAGAAAAGTTTAACAACATTGGTGAAAAGTTTGATATCGGATGGCACAGTAACCAATATCATACCGACTCAATCAGTATGGAATATGGACTCTAGAATTAATTTCACATCTTCTAGTCCTAGATCTGCAGCGATTAAATCGGCAGGCGCTCCGGGTGTTTTGCAGAATCAAGATCACCACTTTCACAATGGCATTAGTGTCTTTCAGACTCTTATATCAGGTACAGCATCGACAGGATCTTTCGATCTTAAAGGCGCTACTAGGTTTGGCACATCTGCCTCCGGATCATTTACAGTTCAAGGAATGTCGCCAACAGGTATTGCAGCCACTGGTTCATTCGAGATCACTGGCGCAAATGTACAAGGAACAACCGCAACGGGTGAATTTACAGCCGCAGAATCATTTTCTCCTGCTGTGAGTTCTTCTTTCCGGTTTACCTCACAAGAAAGAACAGTCCTAGGGCTGCAATCTACTGCTTCTTTTGAAGTCAGCGGAGCAATTATAGAAGGAATAGCAGCATCATCTAGTTTCACCTTAAATGGATTACCGGTAGGTGGAGAAAGATCTTATCTTCATTTTGATGCAAGTTACGAAATGGCTGTTGACGCCGATGCAATATATTGCAATACATCAACTATCAGAGGAATAGAGATTGATACGCAATCTCCGACATCTGTTTCAGGGACAAACTTGTCTGTATCTCCCGTTACCTATAAAAAAGCAATGGAGATAGAAGGCAGTGAGTATCTTTCTGGTTCGGTATCAATCGTATCTGAGGATTTGACATTATCATTTTATCTTAAAATTCCTGATGCATCATTGCTGAGTGCTTCGAAGCAAAAATACATATATGCATTACACAGTGGCAGCGAGCCTGTACTAGAGATACACTACGATGTAAGTGGCTCAGGAGGTACGCAAAATGATCTCTATGTCCGTAGGTTTGGAGATAATGGCGGTGGCGGTACAGGATATCTACAGAGTAAATTCACAAATGTCGGAGGAGACTCTAAGTACAGACACTATGCGGTGACGTCTAGAGGGGCAGCAGTCAACAACTTATACATTGACGGCGTCGCCCATACCAATGTGACATCATCGACTGTAGACGGAGGTACCGCCGGTGGAGTGTATAGCACTGGAACTTTCCATCATATCGCTGGAGAGCCCGGAAAGTCTTCGTGGGATAGTAAGATTGCTATTTCAGATTTCATAGGCTGGGCAACAACACCGGGCGATGGCGGTGATAGGCTACTCTTCGTTGAAGCAGTATACAATCATGGGCACTTTTCGCCAAATACTGCTGTTAGTGCTTCCAATATAGTCTTTCATTATACTTTTGGAGATCATGCATCTGACGGTACCAGCATTGGCGACAACATTATTGACATCAATAGTACAGCAGGCCCATACCCTTTAACACAAAAATCAAATTTGACAAATTCAAGTTTTGTAGACTCTAAATTTGCATCGATGAAAGACAAGACAATATATTTCAATGAGATTACAGCATCCTTGAAGTCGGAATCTGCATTTGATGATTACTTCGACGTGAATTATGTTGAATTCTCAGAAACTGCCACTGGTAATATCAGTACCCAATGGTACCACACTATGAGTCAAGACGTGGCACCACGCGATGGGACTAATATTCTAACCGGAAGTCAGATTGAAACAGGCGACACATTAAATTATGCTAGATTCTACATAACAGCAAAAGCAGAATCATCTAATTCTAATTATGATCTGTCTCCTTCTTCTAGTACTAAGTTTGGTGGATCACAAGCCAAAGGTTTTAGAAATCTAGATTCAATTAATTCTGGATCTGCACAGGCAAATGCGATGACTTCGGCTGAGGATACAGGTATTACAATTGATGGCACTACGATTTCTTTTGATCATCATGCAAATTCCCAAGGAACTCCAAAAGTTGCAACATTTGCTTCAACTTACGAAAGATGCTTATCAGGATCGGTAACTAGCAATCCAATGGGATTGAGCAACACTTCTTATTCAGGTAAGGGACTGACATCGTCAGATGATATTTCTATATCCTATTGGCATGCGAAAGGTGTCTCTGGAACTGAAGGGATTTTCTTTTTAGATGCCACAACCGGACATTCTTCTTTAGGTGCTTTATATGTATATCACGCCACCAGCGCTATAAATATAAGGCTATATTCAGCCTCATCTTCGACTGCATATAAAGTTTGGACAGTAACCTATGCCTCTCTTGGGATCAACAAAGAAGATTTAAATCATTTTTGCTGGACTATAGACGTGTCAAATGTATCTAGCGATTCCGCAACCACGCTTTATATTAACGGGGCTGCAGCCACTTTATCTGCAACCACTGCTGCATCTTTTGGCGCATTTAGTCACACCTATACAAAACTTCAAGTAATTGGAGCAGACGGAAGCGCTTCATACGAACTGACAGGAAGACTTTGCCAAGTTTCAATTTGGAATACAGTGTTAGACTCTAATGACGCATCCGAGATATACCATGACGGTAGGATAAAAGATCTATATCGACATGAAAAAACTAGCAACCTTATGCATTGGTACAAATTAGGACAAGAAACCGATATAACTGCTTTGTCAATTGGAGATAGCCTTACATCGATCTCAACTATTGCAGACGCTAGCCCTAGAGGTACAAGCGTTGATCTAACGGTTGGCTATGGATCACTACTTACAGTTGAGAATGGCTTACCAGATAATCAGATTAATGATGCAAGCCTTCAGAGCAACCTAGAATCATCTATTGATTCTAACGTGTCTGATTATAACGCTAGTCATGCTGGCTCAGCGTTCACCTTGGTATCAATAGTTACTGGGACAGCAGCAAATTCTAACACTCATGCTGAAGACTCTCCTTTGGTATCATCATTAATTAGTCCTTCTGCGGGAGGTACCCTAAGAGTAGGCTCTTTTGATGGTGACAATATAGTTATCGATACCAAGACATTCGAACTAGATGATGATGGAACGGCAAACACTACAAATAATAAGTACATCACCATTAATGGCGTAACCAACACTCAAGTATGGGACGAACTCAAAGCAGAAATTGATGCTAGTTCATCTTTTACTGTAACTAGTACTTCGTCTGTCGGATCTGTTGCTACATTCAATTTGCAAGCCAATGCCACTGGATCATCCAGCAATAATGAATTTGCCGGCACTGGTGCTTCGTTCAACGTTACAAAAGATTCAGAAGGCGGAACGAACGAGACAGGGGCAAACGACGATGACAATATGTCTTTCTTTGCGGTTTCTGGGCAAAACGCAGATGGTTTCCGAGTTGTGATAGACAAAGACAATTCCAATACTGGTGGCTTACATTACTCTGCTTCTGTTGATGGCGGAACTGGATTTACAACAATTTATGTCGACTCTACAAGAACATCCAATACAGATTTCTGGAACACAATTGAAACTGCAATTGAAGCAGAAGGTTTTGCCGTCTCTCAGGGTTCAGATAATCCTAGGACATTTACAGTCACAAATTACACCGCAGCAGCAGCCGGAAATGGCGGCGGCTCTGGCAATGGTAACTCAAGTGGTGGAACGTTTGTCAAAGTTGACAGCAAGTTCGCAACTGGGAGTGATGCATCAGGAGCAGGACTAGGCGACACTGTGACAATTTCTGGTACTGTTTTTACGATTACGCATGTGGCGACTTCTTCTGCAGCACAAGTGCAGGCTTCTGGAGTTTCTAGTGCCGTATTCTGGGATTCTTTAAGAACAAAAATTAATGCACAAACTGGATATACAGCATCAACAGGCTCAGATAGTCCTAGAACTTTCCAACTAGTTTCCTCAGCAACAGGATCAGCACAAAATCCAAACATATCAGGGGATGCTGGCACATTCTCAATTGTAAGTGCAGGCGTCGCAGGCACAACTGAATCTGGTGCAGAGAACGGAGATACAATCACAATCGATGGAAGTACTTTTGCGATCAATATTGGTGGTGGCATGGGAACAGGCTCTACGTCGAATTTCCACAATGCATTGTCTCAGTCAATCAAGACTAGTACTGATTTTGACACAATCGTAATCACAAATCTGGGAACAGGATATCATAGATTCAGTCTAACTTCTTCTGTCACAGGTACAGCAAAAAATGTAACATTTGTGCAAAATACAAACGGATCCAGAGCAACATTCCAAAACTTAGCAGGTGCTGCTGGTGGTACATCTCCAATCGGAATCCAAGACTTGGATCATGTCAAAATCAGAGATGAAGCAAACTCTAGAGATAGATATTTTGCAGTTGATCTAAATGGTGATGAGTCTAACGACACGCCAACTGATTACGTATATATCGATGTGTCCGGATACACAGGGACAGACGCTTCTAAGAGTTCGCAATTCTGGAACGATTTATCTGCATCGATCAAGACAAACACTGCTTATGATACAATTTCTATTGTTTCTGGATCGAACACGGCGACTTTCTCGGTAACCTCGTCGATCACTGGTGCCATATACAACGGAGACATTCTCCAAGTATACACAGGATCGAATGATGGGAATGATGGGTTTGCAATTGCTAATCAAACCGCAGGTGGCACAGACGATTCTGGCTCAACATCAGGCGACACAATCACTATCGATGGCACGACTTTCACAATCGTCCATAATTCGTCTCCTACTGCATTACAAATCAATGCAAGTGGTGTAACCGACAATTCCTTCTTCAATGCTCTCACGGCTGCTGTAGAGGCTAATACTGCCATGTCTGCAACCTTTACTGTGACATCGAATACTGGATCATTTGGATTGACTTCGTCGATTACCGGAACAGCAAAAAATGTTGCATTGAACGAAACTGGAAACTCATTTAATACGCTAGTCGGACTAGGTGGCGGAACCAATGCAGTAAAAAGAAATGTCAAGTTCAATGATATCATTCCTCAGCCTAGATATAATTATCCCCACGCACTGGTTTCTCCGGGATCGCTACGGGCTCCAACCGCAAAATCGAACTTAGGATTAATCAGTTCAGATTATAAACTTAGATCAAATCACTTTAACTTGACTAGATCTCTTGGGCACCCGACGGATGGATTATATGACAATACATCTAGATGGCTGACACCAAGCCTTTCAGGGCTTACTCCATTTGATTCAGATTATGATACTTGGTATGAAAATATCAGAGGGCATAATAAACACTTCTCTTTGGTACCTGAATTCAGAATCAGTTCTCATGTTAAGGGTATTGTGAGTAGCGAATCATCAGAAATGGAATATTTTAAGTCTAATTACTGGCTTGAGATTACAGGAACTTCGGCTGATAGTGGCTCAACGGTGAACCGTAATACGATTAACATCTCTGGTAATGAATTCCTAAAAGAATACTCTTTGTCAACAAATATTAAAAACATGGAGAACTTCATTGAAGAGAACGATGAAGAGGTAAAAGTTGTAAAATTGACTCTTACCTGTGATGCTATCATGAGTTTTCTACCATATGACGGGTTTTATCCACAGTCTAGAACTGTACAAATGTGTGAAGCGTTTGCATCATCCTATGGGAAGCACTTTACTGCGGAGGAAGCAGATGCTGACAATACAGATTTAGAATTCCCAGATAACAATTCCCTAGCACAGTCTCGTCCAATTTTTGACGCTGTCATGTCTCCGGGATTACTGTTTAATACCATCAAATCTGGTATGGCGGTAGATTACCCTATCATCACATCAAAACTCGCCACGGCATCTCTCTCGGATCCCTATGGCGGTAAAAACTATATGGTTAATAACGAGTACTTTGATGACAGGCTACCGTTTGAAACATTAATTAATCCAGAGGCTCACTTGGCTAACAAAAGATTAGTTGATACTAATCCACATATCAGTTCTTCCTTTAACTTGAGAGCAGAATGGAATGGATTGGGAGATTCAAACTACAAGTTGATGTCTAATAATTTCTTTGCAGAGTCGATTGAATTCTTTCTTGAAGGCGGTAAGACTTCTAGGATCATATCAAAGCCTGATACTGATCCAGATTTTGGAATTGTGATAGCAAATCACGCAGGTATTCTCCCTATCTATAGATCTATATTTAAAGTATACAAATCCAAGAAACAACACCCATGGATTGAGTTTAGTGGAATACCTCAGGCTCTTAAGATCAGTGGTTCAAACGCAATCGACGAAAACAAAAGAGACAAATATTATTATCGCCCTCCAAGTGGAACGAACTATTTCTTAAGAGAGTATGGAACCTTGACTGGCTCTAATCTAGAGTATGACTTAGAGAGCGTCGGGTATTCACGCCCCCAAATGAATCCTTATGCCGAAGTCGAGACAATCACGATGTATTCGCAACCAAACGCCTTCGGCCCACCTTGCGCTGGTGGAGTATCTGTTGAGTTTGGACAGGTTTCTGGCTCGACACCACAAGGCACAGGGAAGAATAATACTACATATATGATGTATGATTCCACTAATGGGTACAATGCTCCATTTACTCCTCCTTATTATGACGGAGAGGCATGGGCACTCTATACATTTGCCCCTAAGAAGGCAGGAAAACATACTCTTTCTGAGATTCTTGAGAATACTACTGTAGATTTCTTAAGGTACGAACTGAATCACGAGTCTGGCTCATATGGTGATCGCGGTACCTTTGGGCCGCAAGGATTTTCAATTAACGAGAATGCAATGCAAATTGACGCCAGTTTTAATCTGTTCAAGCAAGTCAGCATGTACCCTGCAAAATACAACAGGCAAGGTGGTATATCGGAAGTTGACACTAGCGAGCAAATTGCAGGTAAGGCATGGGTTATAGAATCTAAATACGAGACTCCCATATTAGACTTTTCAAAATACCTTAACCGTAAGCATAATGCAACTTTTGAAAGCGATGTTACTACATCGGATATTTATACTGGTAGTTTGAGCCTAAGTGGAACAAGAAGCGAGCCAAATGTCCTTGGGAGTATACACTCCTCATTGTCTTCAGTACACGAATTAAGTGGAATCTTAAACCCAATTGGAATGTGGCATCAGTACGGAGACTTCCCAGAGTCAGATGACAAAGGAATATTCATGCAAATGATTGACGTCCCATCTGATTACACTATACTCGGAACTGAATTGACTGTTGCGAACCCAAAATACACCGTGGTTAAGCCTGATGTGTCCGACTGTGATGGCTCTGGGCTAGATCTGGGATATAATAAAAATGCATTAAAGACTTTGGTACCGTACTTTAAGAAGCAGGAAACTAGGAGAAAACTAATTGGCAATTCCGGACTCTCTGTGTTGGGTAGTTCGATACAATTAATTAACAAAGAAGATGGAATTATTATCGATGCGGAATTAAACTACAATGAGATGGTTTCTGTCTACGGGAATATTCAAAATGCTCAAAGTTCTAGCGGACTTTTCTCAGTGTTCTCATCTTCAGTGTTCACGAAGGAATATTTGACAACAAACTCTGTCTTCACTGGTAGTACTTATCAAGTATTCTTAAACTCAACGGCTTCTTCCGGATCGTATCCACAGAAGTCTAGTGGAACTTACCAAGGTAACTGGGCAACTGCATACTACAACTATGATAGGGCTAATTCTTATACCCCTCTCTTAATCGAAGCCAAAGACTACAATAGTTTAAGTTTTGATTATGACGATTACCCCAGAGGTATCTTTGAAGATTTCTTAAAAGAATTTTCTATTGGAATTAAATACACAGATCAATCAGCAGAACTATCAGATAGGGCGGCAATATCATGTGTAGAGGTTGACGGGAAGAAGCAGATAGTTCCTTCTGAGTTGGAGGATAAACTAGTTCAAATAACGCCTAGCATCAAGTCTTATTCTAAGATTGATATGTCAGAAAAGGAAAGAAAGGACTTCTTTGGACTCAAGGGCAGAGACAAGAAGAATACAAAAAAATTCAAGTCTCTTAAGGGCAAAGGCATTACTAAGAAATTTAAATTAATTCCTGATAGTCCTGCAGTCGAATCAGCACCTTCCGCTGTCTTGACATCCTCGTATGATTATCCAGAACCAACATTCATTCGGGCAAGCATCAGATATAACGCTGGTGCTGCCACCGGACTAACTTTTAGTCAAAAAGTTCAAATGGCGCCTCAAAATGATAAAAACTTCGCTGGCAATGCGTCGACTGTTAGGTGGGGACAATTTATGCACAATGAGGGATCACCAGTTTCTGTAAAATCTCTTGCTGAGTTGGTAGGGTTTAGTCAAGAAAAAATCAAAATGGGAGTCACGGCAAAAATCAAGAAAGTCCGGGAAGCAGTTATAGCAATTCCATATATTGCTGTGGAGAACGATCAAAGAGAATTTTTAACTCTAAATAAGTTTGAAGTAGACATGTATATGTTCCAGAACAATATTATCCCAAATGACAGAAATTTTACAAACTTTAATAACCCCCTGCGAATCAAGAGTCCAATCGGGCAGACTGTAATTGAGCAAATCGATAAAATGAGAAAATATAATCTACCTCCTCATTTAGATTTTATTGAAAATGATATTGAGCCATTGCCAATGTATATCTTTGAATTTGAGAAGGAATTAGATAGGACAGATCTTAATGCCATTTGGCAAGGCGTCCGAACTGAGAAGATGAAGAAGGTTGAGTTTAAGCAAGAAAAGATATCTCATGACATCAATGTTAATGAAATGTTAGGAGGCTTGTTAGATGAAGCCGGTAACGGGATTGAGTCGCTTAAAGATGTAAAGTGGATGATATTCAAAGTCAAGCAGAAAGGTTCGACAAACTATAACAAGAAAATGGCAAATGATCTTTTGGATTCCAGATTTGGATTTACGCAGCAAAACACTGATGACAGTCTATCTAATTTAAATTTTGGATATAACTGGCCGTACGATTTCTTCTCTATGGTAGAGAATGTTAAGATGTCTGTAGATGTGACAATGTCTGCACAAGAGAGCGATGATTCAAACGCCAATAACTCTGCAGGATATAAAACGACAATTCCATCTTCGGGGACTGGTATTGAACCGGCTGTAGTTGGCAGGAGAACTGGCAACACAGTCCCTAGACAAGAATATGAGCCTAAACTAGTTACTGGTAATGATAAATTTGTATTTAGAGTGATCCCTGACAATGACAAAGGTGGCGGTGGCATTGATGGAGGAGGAACCACAGATACACCAACAATCGATCTAACGGACTCAAGCAATAATATGTCTGATGTGCAAAGCGCTGGCGGCGGCAATGAAGGCGTTGATGATGAATACTAGGAGAAATCGTAATGACATTTTTTAATAAAAAAGAAGAAATATTAGAGATCAAACTAACTTCGTACGGAAAACAGAAGTTGTCCTCTGGTAAATTTAAACCTGTGTACTATGCTTTCTTTGACGATGACATACTCTATGACGGTGCTAGATCTGGATTTACCGAAGATAATAATGATATTGAATTAAGAATTCAAGACAATACTCCATCTTTAAGGGTGCAAACTAGTTTCTCTGATTTGGAAAAGAGGGTTAAGAAGCAGACTCATGAAGTTGTAAATGGGATATTCCGAGATTCAAACACTACCGATCTAAAGAATGATCCTTCAATTTTTCTAGATAATAATGGGTTAAGGAACGTTTTGCCACTAGGAAATTCTCAATTGGGGAATAAAAAAATTGCCTCTTGGCGAGTACAGAGTCTTAATTCAACGTTCAGTTCAATCCAAGCAACCATTAACACTCCTCAGTTCAAACCTATCGTGAACATACCACAGTTAGGTATGGATATGAAAGTCACTCCAATTTTAGCAAAAAAAGACTTTATTGGCGTGATAGATCCGCAGACAAAAAAGTTTGTGATAGAAAATAATGGACACTATATTAAGATCGTAGGAGACACAGTTGTGCTTGAATTCAATGAGAATAATGTTGATTTACTGAATGATGCTTTTAGTGTAGAAGTGTATGAAATTGTGACAGACGAGATACACTCAGAAATATTGCATCCCAAAATGTTTAAAAAAAGAATAGAAAATATTGTAGATGGAATCCTGCTAGATGACAAGGAGGTTGATTCTCAAATTGATGCCACTCCTGTGGATAAGCGCTTTGTCGAGTATTATTTTGATATAACAGCGGATGGTGATATCGATGACGACACCAAGAAAGAAATCATTGAGAAAAGGATCAAGAAAGGAAGTATATTTGATAAGTCATTCAAGGCATCTTCGACTCAACAAGTGCCCGGAGCCAAGTTATACACTACCGATAATTCAGGAGAAGACTGCTAATGTCAGAATGTTTATTAGAGGATCTCGTACCACAGGCAAAGTTCAACAAAATAACCTTGGAGAGTGTAAATATCGCTGAAGAAAACTACAAGATTATATGTGACATTTCCATATTTAACACAGTCTCATCTAAGGGAGACGTGTTAAATCATTTTTTCAGTGATGACTTCGAAAATTATTTCACATTGAACACGATTATAGCCAGAGACGTACTGGCACTAGAGGCAATCGAGATCATACAAGGGCTAGGGTTGGAAGAATATCTAACTTCTAGGTTAATGGTACTTTTGTTTGCTAGAGCATATCCACCATATCAACAATACTTTATGAATATATACTATATTCCTTCTTTATCGGCAATCTCCAGACTTGAGGAGTTGTTCGCAAGCATGACTCCCTCCTCATATGGTTTTATAACTCATACCTTTTCACCTTCATTGATACCAGAAGGCGCAGGCATAACTAAATTTGATGATCGTGGGAATCTAGTATATGATTTGCGAATGCCATATAGCAACCAACCTATTTTCAGTAACTCAATTGATGTCTCAGAATGTAAGTTGTTCTTGATTCCGCATTATAACTTTTTCCAAGCACTTCAGGATTCGGGCGTTAGTCCAGATTCTAGTTTGCCATATACCAATCAGTTCGACATGTATGCCTATGGTAAGATTTACAGTATTGATATATTGAATGGCAAGAGGATAGTAGATTCTAGAGTTCAAGATTTTAGACTGATTGATAGGGCTGTTGACTTTATATCGCCTGATACCGTAATAGGACATGAAGGGGAAATAGCAATGATCCAATCCGCAACAGGAAGATCTTCTTATAATTCAGGTATCACAACTAATACGATTAGTCCTCTGATGACAACGTTTGGAGAAAAAGGTAGGGTAAATCCTAGGATTATAACTAAAAACTTTTTTATTATTGACATCGGTACGATATTGTATAGAAATTCGAATAGGAAATTCATGTATGCGAACTATACTCAAAATTTCGGAAGTAGCCTGATCAGAGGCTTGAGGCTAAGAAAGGACAGAGTTGACGTAAAAAGAGATCCTGTTTACATTACCACCCCACATCTTAAAGAAAAAGAGTTTAATGGATATTCAATACTTAGTTATTGTTTCGAAGATCAGGAACAATTAAATGTTGGAGAATACTCTTACACTATAGAAATGTCGATAGTCGATCCTTTACAAGGGATAGTCGAAGGATACGTGTTTGATATTCGTGGCAATCTTTTGACAAAACTCCAAGAGGCAAAAGAATATCTTAACAATACTAGGGAATATGATGCTATAAGACAAGAAATAACCAATACTGGAAAACAAAAAATGAACTCAATCCTGAACAACTCAGCGTTACAACAGTCTTTTGATTCTTTTCTAAAGTTGTTTAAAATGCTTACTGGTAAAAAGTTTGGCAATGTATGCTCTTCTATTGGAATGCTTGATAAGATTTATCTAAGCGACTCTCCAATGTCCTTGGTAAATAGCCTTATTAAAGTAGTAGAAGATGTTCTTTTTGAGACATCAAAATATTTCGAGATCTCTGCGATAATCGATAGTACTACTAGACTAAGCCCTTCTTCGATGATAGAGGTAGAGTATACATTTAAAGAATTAGTTGACTATGGAGTGAAGTCCAAAGGATTGTATGATGTCATAGAGTCAAGGATATCTGGGATTAATATGACTAGAGGACAATTTATAAATCGAATGAAAATCGAGGGAAGAAAATTCAACCCAAGTGGATATTCCGACAGCCAGAATCTAGGTTATCTAACTCCAAATAAATTCATGGATTACGACTTGAAAGATTTATCAGAAAGTAAAGATGCCTTCTTTTCCCTCTTTTCGCTTGCAGTTGATGGCAGCGAAAATACGAATATTATTATCGACAAGGCACTACAAAATCCGGAAAATAGTAATGTCCCTTCTCATTTGCTCAAACAAGATCATTCGACATTTGAGTCCTTTGCGTCGACTCTTGGTTTGTCAGTAGAAAATAAATATAAAAGTTTTAAGAAAGATTCTAGAATGAGCGTCCAAGGAAGGGCTGGAAATCAGTTAGGGATTGATTATGGGACAAACTCTGAAAAAGAAAATAACAGAGATTTTCTAGATACAGGTGTGAAAGACGAAACTAGAAGCCAACATAAAATAGATAGAGAATCTTCAATACTCGAAAGGAGATCTAAAGAAGAAGAACTGATTTCTAGATTTCTAGATGCATCAGACGGATATGATGTGTTCAGGAGAAAGGACTTAGTTCAGGGCAATTCGTTATCTTCCAGATTTAGCCCTTCTACTATTCTGCCAAACTTAAGCCAAAACACCCAAAGCATTCCAGTGTTCATACGAGATAATGCTAGAGAGTTTATGATAAGAGATGCATCTAATATTTTTCAATCTTTGTACAACAAGTTGTTCATAAACAATATATGCACCGTACAATATCTAGATTCCGTGAAGGACACTACTGGCAACCTTGTTTTACATTGGACTACAATAACTGATTTTGACAATGTTCCGAAAAACGTTCTTTGTAGGCTGATAAGATTCAGAAGCGATGAGTTGTCCATAAAAGATAGTTACATTATTGATAAGGAAATAATGTCTAAGTACTTCTATTTAACTAATTAAAGGCGAGATAAATAATGAATAAAATAAGAGTTAAAGTTGACTTTGGCTATCAAAGTGGTTTGGGGTATACAAGTCTGGAGCATGAGTATGATGTCCCATATGAAAGAGACGATAAGTTTATCTTAAGATCGTCTGAAGAAGATCCATTTTCCCCATCTAATAAATATGAACCAGAGGTTGGTAAATCTCTTTATGCAGACGTCAACTACGAATATAATTATTTTATAAACAATTACGAACTTAAAACAAAGGGTATAGACGAAAACCTACTACCTAATTTAAACTATTACTTGTTACACAAAGAGGGATATATCTCTGATAGCCTATACGACGACTTATTCTATTTCGGAGGCGGGCAACGCACATCACCAAATCAAAAAAGTTTTTTATCAAATAGATATTTTGACGAATATGCTGACATGCTACGTCGGATTGAAGGACAATATATTGAATCGATTGTGCAAAACAATAACCTTACAAAAGAGTATATCTCCAAAGAAGCAATTCAGGTATATTCTGACATTGATAACAAGAGAGAGATGTTCCCGTATTATACAAAAATCCATATGACTGGGATGCCTCTCTCACCGTTTGCCGAACTCGTAGAAAAAGCAGGTTTGGGTAAGATATTTGTCGATTTCTTGATAATGCATAGAGAATCAGAATTGAACAATGTCCATACCGGTGCTATAGCAGGAGTGTCTGTCGATCCCCCAATAGATTCTAGAATTAAGGTTTATAAATATTCAACTTTCACCCAGCATGTACTTTCCCACTCTGGCATGAGCCACTCTTTTGAGGCTGGCGGGCAAGTTTACCCAAGCGGATCGTGCTCTATATTGGAATCTGCGATTAAAAACCAAATAGGTGCACAGAAACTTAACAACTATATTAACAGAAATATTGGATCTGGGAAGACAGAGTCGATTGCTTATAGATTAGAAAAGTATGGGGATGACGGTACCCTAATCAATGTAAAGTATTTCCTAAACCATATGGACTTGAAAGATTTTAGATTATACGATACGCAAGTTTCTTATGGACTTACCTACAATTATATAATCAGGGTGATTAATCTGTTTTTCAAAGAAAACGAAAACTCTGCCTTAATATTAGAAGAGCCGTATTATAAAGATCATTCCACTATTTTAGATAGTCCCCCAATACAGCCAGACATAGAAATCGTAACTTACAGAGGTGTGAGTGATAAGATATTAATCCTCTTTAATCAGATGATTGATCAAAAAGTAGAAAAACCTATATTGATTAACCCTTCTGATGCTGCAAGTTTCGAACATCAATGGAAGGCTCAGAAAATAGTTACCCAAAATCCGATACTATTTGAATCAGATGATCCAACACTTTTTGAAATGTTTAGGCTCGAAGAACGTCCTTATGCATACGAAGATTTTGTTAATGGCAAATATGTTATAATCGGGAAAGAGAACAAAACTTCTGCTGGATATCATGACAGAATAGAACCCAATAAGACTTATTATTACATTTTTAGATCTTTAGACTTTCATAGTCATGTGTCTAATCCAACAGAAGTATATGAGTTTAGACTGAACAAGGAGGGAGAGACGTTATATCCGACTCTTAGGATCGTAGAGTTTAAGGCGAAAAGTCCTTCTACTCAAAAAAACATCTCTTTCAAAAAGTACCTTAAAATAGGATTATCTCCGAGCCATTATCAAATTCCATCCAGTGTAACTTCCCAAATCGAAAATATTGTTGAAAATGAACAAATTGAGATAGGCACCATTGGTAACGATAACCTGCTTGCACCACTAGACGTCAGTTCGCCTAGGAAGTTTAAATTTAGGATTAGAAGCAAAAACACGGGTAAATTAATTGATGTGAACATCACTTTTAAAAAGAATGGTGTATTTATAGAGTAAATAAGAACAAAATACTATTTATCATAAAATACTACTTATATGTGAGAGGAAACGAATATGGGATTTTTAGACAACTCAGGCGACATAATTTTGGATGCCGTTTTAACAGACACTGGAAGGAAAAGATTGGCACAAGGGAATGGAAGTTTCAGAATTTCGAAATTTGCCTTGGCTGATGATGAAATTAATTATGGTTTGTACAACAAGAATCATGCAAGCGGTTCTGCATATTATGATTTGGAAATCTTACAGAGTCCTGTCTTGGAAGCGTTTACTAATAATGCATCCTCAGTTAAAAGCAAACTCGTAACTATTTCATCCACTAACCTTCTGCACTTACCAGTTGTCAAACTCCATTCAGTTAATGGTTCTTCAACTCATGCTGGAACTGGGGTTCATATAGTCGCATGCGAGCAGACTAGTATTGACAACCTACTAATTTCCTTAACCACAGTTGGAGTTTTAGATGGAGTCGATATTTCAACATCTACGAATTTCATAGAGGTGAATCAGGGTATCGACAACACAGCAATCCCAAAGACTCAGCAACTACAATCAGATCTGCACGAGACTCAGTATATTATCGAGATGGATAATAGGCTTGGATCTTTGGCAGACAAGAATGGGGTTCTTAAGTCTCCATCATTTATCGATGATGACAATATTGCATCGTATTATGTGACATCCGACACAGATATAGATATGGTATCTGACATTAGTAATGCTAACAACACATCTAGTTCAATCGCTGGCTCTAGGGGCTCTAGACTAGAATTCAAAATTAAAGCAAGTCTTCAACTTAATACGTCTGAATTTTTGTTTACTCAAATCGGACTTTCGAATAACTTAGACGGGAACTTGGTTGCCGCCGGTTCTGTTTACAGAGCAATAGATAGTAATATTCGAGTTCTCGGCGCAACTACTGGATACTCGCTCGATATCCCAGTAAGATACATCAGAGCAGTCTAATAGAACAGAACATAGGAAATTAATTATGGCTACAACTTATAAATCACTTTCGGCAAATGATATTGTCACTACAAAGACGCTACTTCACGAAGCAATTCCAATTACTGGGACAATTGTGAGTGGGACGTATTTCAGCGGCTCTACAGAGAAAAACATCAAAAACTATACTCATGGAATGTTCCAATCAGTTTATGATTATCCTTACTTGAGTTCTTCTGCAAATCATATTTTTGATGTCGCAGTTGGATTTCATGCCACCTCGTCTCTTAGTGGAACTTCTGTCGGACATGTCCAAGTGTCAAAGAAGATAAACATGTACAATCAAATGGCACAGGTACTTATGGGATATGATGCTAACGGCAACATCAGAAGATTTGACGAAGATGGAGATCTGACTGGCGGAACAAAAATGGATGAAGTAATATTCATTAATTTTGCTAGACTTCTCTCAAAAGATGAAATCAAGAAAGGATCCTTTAATTTAGAATTAGGTACGTCTGCTTCTTTTGATCAGTCAAATGGCGTGTTTGCGCAGAGGGTTAAAGTAACGGATGCCGGAGCAGCAACATCGTACAAAGTTAATTCACCTGCGGGAGACTACGGTATCCTTTATGCGGATTCTACGACTGGCACAAACCTAACTACTGATGACGGTACACAAAAAGCAGGACTCCTGTTCTATCAGGCTGGCATTGCAGTTATAACCGCTTCTGTGTTTTTAGATCTGGCAGATGGCGGAATGCTGACAAACGCAGCAAGTTCTAGCGCAATGAATGCTGCAGCCCAGACAGTTACGCAACTGTTTGTATCAGGTGCGATATCTGCATCTTGCGATGCCCTTAGGCAAAGAATGTACAATGTACAGTTCAACAATACAACAGAATTGAATTCTACTGTATATTTCTGTAGAGCACATCACAATGAATTTAATTATTCTACTAATCCAACGTACCTCTCTAGTTCGCAAATTGTAGTTAAGAATAACGCTTCTGACTCGCCTGTCTCCTATATTACCACTGTTGGACTATACTCTTCAGATAATGAACTTCTTGCTACCGCAAAAATGTCTGAACCTTTGAAGAAAGATCCATCAAATGAACTGACATTACGAGTTAGACTGGATTATTAATGTCCACAAAGGGCTTGAACTTTACAAGACTTGTGAGGGAATTATCATTTCTCAAATCAGATATAGAGTACCATAGAGCAGAGCATACCGTAAGGCGCGCTTTGTTCTACGATGACTTGGAAAAGTTCATAGAAGAAACTGAGTTCGTATTCTCCGAAGAAAAAACAGTACAGAAGATGAAAAATGTTTACAAGCCAAAAGAAAAAAGTATGATAGTTGAAAAAAATACTGACTTATATAGCCAAAATAAAGAGATGTACAGAAAGATAGCGAAGAAAACACACCCTGATATACATCACGATTCAGATAAAACCATAATGTTTAAGAAGGCATCTAGAGCAATGCAAGATGGCGATTGGTACGCCCTGCATGAACTATCTGAGGCTTTAGGAATCAAGGTGGAAGAATACACCCCAATGCACCTAGAGTGGCTTAAAATGGAAATACAGAAGTCTAGAGCGATAATAAAAGGCATAATTGGGACATTCGAATGGATTTATTCAGATCCCAACTCAAATAAACAATTAGTTCTAACTAATTACTGCAAGATAACCTGCAACAAAAAATGAATATTTGTTGCACAATGAGCGTATAAAAGACTATGAGTATGTTTAAGTTTGATCAAAAAGAAATATTTATTAACAGTTTGAAATTGTACCCAAAGTATGAATTTGCCATGCACTCTGGAACAGTATATCTTAACAATGAAAAGTCAGATTCTGGATCGTTTAACTCTCAGAGCCTAAACGTCCCATCCGGATTTATTTCTTTGCATGAGATCAATGTTGACAAATTATCAGGATCAAACAATTTCATATATCCTTTTATAACAAAAGACGGCTCATTGCAATCATTTGCAACAGTAAGCGCAACTAGTTTTGCACAATCATTTGCTTATGGCGATGTGATCACCGGATCTTACCCGATGTCATCCTCGCTATATAGAAACTATTACTCGGCATCTGCGACACGTCCCCACATCAGGGCTTTGGAAAACACGTTAAACCATTATAGGAAGTACTCACCTCATTACGAATATTCTGGCTCCCTCGGAGATAAATCGATTCAAGAAATGAGTCTAATAAGTGTTCCTTCGATATTCTACGGTTCCAGAATCAAGAAAGGTTCAGTGGATTTAAAATTTTATATCACTGGTGCTTTGATCGGACAACTTCAAGATGTTAACAAAAATGGAGAATTAATTCAAATTGCACCTGTTGGAGCCAATTCAGGCTCTTGCGCTGGTGTCGTACTGTATAACGAAGGATTCATCGCACTGACAGGAAGTTGGGATCTAGATACTGCCAAGAAGGACTACATTAACGACGCTTCCCTCAAAAAAAATTCTAAGTGGATTTATTGGGGTTCTGGGTTGAACGGATTTAATAATGTACCACTAGAAGATGTTTTTACTTCGATTGAGTTTCAAGGAGAGACACATATACCAACCATCACAATGTATGCACATGCCCCAAAGGGAGAGTTAAACCACTCGAACAACCCGACATTCCTAGATCATGGGCAAAGTATATATCCGACTGGTACGCTTATATCCTCTTCGGTATATTCAGAAAATTACAATGCTACGATCAAAAACACTGTCTACAGCCCATATGATAACACAGAAATGCCCTTCGAGAAGCATACTTATATATCCAAAGTGGTGGTATACGATGAGGACATGAACATACTTGGGGTGGCAAAAGTTGCAAAACCAGTCAAGAAGACAGAAGAAAGAGAATTCAGTTTTAAATTAAAATTAGACATATAGGAAAAAAATGAATTATATATTAGGACTTGACATAAGCACATCTGTCATAGGAATGGCTGTCATGGATTTGGACAAGAATTTGATTCACTATAGAAACTTAAAAATGAGTTCTAAAGATGATCTAGAAGTTAGATGTTGGCAATTCAAGCAAGATTTGCTGAGTATTTTCGAATATGACATTGAGGCAGTATACGTTGAGCAGCCAGCAATGATGTTTGGCGGTGGAAAAACAACAGCCCAAACAATGTCTAAGTTACAAAGATTTAACGGAATGTGTTGCTATGCGGTATATACGCAAACTTTCATGGTTCCCCACTTGGTACACGCTAACACCGCAAGAAAAAAAATGAATATTAAGATACCCCGAAACGTAAAGAAGAAGAAGACATATATTGTCGAACAAGTAAAGAACAAATATCCAAGTTTCAATTATGAACTTACTAGGTTTGGAAATCCAAAGCCCGGTACAGATGATATAGCAGATGCTATCGTAATTGCTCATGCAGGTGTTTGCTTATACAAAGAGGGGTTAAATGCTGTCGGAGAAGATCAAATTAGTAAATGACGTATTGGGGTATCCCAAGAGGCAATCGTCAGAACATTTATACGCATGTCCTTATTGCAATCATCATAAGAAG
>TARA_R110002153_G_scaffold32537_2_pt1 | contig 43466 bp, 37 predicted proteins | sample TARA_R110002153 | Tara Oceans TARA_R110002153 (sample SAMEA4398193) | marine metagenome | biome: Polar Biome; feature: [SRF] surface water layer (ENVO:00010504); material: water (ENVO:00002006), including particulate matter (ENVO:01000060) such as... | depth 5 m | reverse complement strand
ACTGATTACAAGTCAGTTGCTCTACCAACTGAGCTAAGTCGGCACACAGGGTAAATCTTTCTGGGTGACGCTACTTTTGGGTTGTTGGTAAACTGCTTAGTAGCAGCTAATCCCTAAAGCGAGCGCCATTGTATTCATAATTTAAATGTTGTCAATCAAATAACAAAAATTTCTAAACGAACGCTTAAAGTTTAATCAATCTGGCTGCTTCATCTTTCAACATTGGGAAATTTTCAACAGGTAGGTATTCGGCTAAAGCCTGCATTGTTTTACCTAATTCTGAATAATTATCTGCACATAAATTAAAGTGGCCCATCTTGCGCTTTTTCCGTGGGGTTTTACCATACCAGTGTAAATGGCAACCAGGAATGCTGAGCATATCGCGGGAGAAGGCTTTGCAACCTATGATGTTGATCATGGCAGTAGGTGATGTGACTTTAGTTGAACCTAAAGGCAACCCTCTAACCGCTCTAAGATGATTTTCAAATTGACAAGTATCTGCGCCTTGCATGGTCCAGTGTCCTGAATTATGCACCCGTGGCGCTATTTCATTAACCAGTAATTGTTGTCCAATTTGGAAAAACTCAACTGACAATACACCTACATAATCTAGTGATTCTGCTAGTTTATTAAAGATGGTTTTTGCTTGTTGGTTAAGAGCTTCGTCAACTTGTGGTGCAGGAGCAATAGATACATGTAATTGACCCTGGTAGTGTAAGTTTTCGGCAAGAGGGTAATAAGCAATATCACCATTGCTACTGCGCACTGCAACCAATGAAAGCTCGCGATCAAAATTGAGCATCTTCTCTACCACTAAAGGGACCTTGTGCAAGTCTAATTGGGACAATTTTTCCTTTAACTCAGGCAATTGGCTTTTGTTTTGTAAACGCCATTGTCCGTAGCCGTCGTAACCATCTCTGCTGGCTTTAATAATCAACTTTTCGCCAAGTTTTTCAACTGCTGCATCTAGTTGTTCTACTTCGGTAATAATTTCAAACGGGCAGTTGTCTATAGCCAGTTTTTCAAGCAATTTTTTCTCACGAACTCTATCGGCACCGGTCAGAATGGCCTCGACACTAGGTTTAAGTTTGCCACTTCCATGGACTAACTCGAGCAGATCTTCAGGAATATGTTCAAACTCAACAGTGATCGTATCGACTTCTTCTATCAGTCTATTGAGGGAGTTGCTGATAACCTGCTTAGTAACGGGATCGACAATTTTGTTATCTGCCACATCTACTGCCTGAACACTTATTCCAAGTGGGTAGCCAGCTAAAGCCATCATTCTAGCCAATTGGCCAGATCCAAGAACTAATATGCTCATTTATACGATCTCACGTTAGCTTTTATCATAGAGAGGGAAGGATTAGTTCATCTTGCGCCAATACAGTGGCGGTTTGCTCGGCTCGAAAATCTTTAATGGCTTGTTGCACATCTGGGTTTTGCAGGCCGATGACTTGAGCGGCGAGCAACCCCGCATTTGCTGCACCTGCTTCGCCAATCGCTAAAGTGCCTACTGCTACACCTTTGGGCATTTGCACTATAGAAAGTAGTGAATCAATACCGTTCAGTTGGCTTGAGCGAACTGGTACACCAAACACTGGTAAATGAGTATGTGCGGCTATCATACCTGGTAAATGCGCTGCACCACCTGCACCACCAATAATGACTTGGTAACCCTGACTAGCAGCTTGTTCGGAGAAGTCTGTGAGTAGATTTGGTGTACGATGAGCAGAGATAACTTTGGCCGTATAACTTACGCCAAGCTTCTCTAACATGAGTGCTGCGTTTTGCATGGTAGGCCAATCAGACTTTGAGCCCATTACTATCGCCACATTTGGCATATCTTTCTCTCTTAAATCACATTTTATGATTTAGGGGAAACCAATCCCCCCTAAAATTTTGGACGCGTATTGTAGCCTATCGTAATCAGCATAGAAACCACCTGTATCAGTGGTTAAATTTAATGCAATTTCATGTAATCCAAGGTTAAGTCTGTGAGCAGTTTCACACCGGTTTTCATGCCTGAATCGTCAACATAAAACTCTGGAGTGTGGTGAGCAGGGGCTTGGTCTGCTGGGACATCCAAAGGTTTACCACCCACCCACAGGTATAGTCCAGGTACTTTTTCTTGGAAAAACGAAAAGTCTTCGGCGCCCGTTACCGGTTTGCTATAAATGACATTGTCGCGGCCGGCACTTCTAATCAGTGTAGGTACCATTTTTTCAGTGAGTGCAGGATCATTGTAGGTGATGGGATAGTAATAATCTAAAGGTAAAGTCACTTCAACTTCAGCGCGCATACTGTCAGCAATACCTTTAACTTTTCTTGGCAGTGCTTCATACATGTGTTCACGTGCCGCTTTGGTTAAGGTGCGAATGGTGCCGACTAATTCAACTTCATTAGGTATAATATTCGAGCGGTTACCACCATGAATGGAGCCAATTGTTACCACGGCTGCTTCATCAATGAGTTTAATTTCTCGGCTTACAATAGTTTGCAAACTCATAATGATTTGTGCTGCTGTGGTGATAGGATCAACACTCAACCAAGGGTAAGCACCATGGGCTTGTTTGCCTTTTATCACTATTTTAAAAGGATCAACCGCAGCCATAGCGCCACCTTCTTTGTAACGTAATTTGCCCACGTCTATCTCAGCACTGATATGCAAACCAAAGATCACGTCTACATTAGGGTTTTGGAGTACACCTTCTTCAACCATCAACTGGGCGCCTCCTTTTTCTCCTCTAGGCGCGCCTTCTTCTGCGGGTTGAAAAATAAACTTCACTTTGCCCCGTAGTTGGCTTTTTATATTCACTAAAATTTCAGCCGCACCCATCAGCATAGCAACATGGGTATCATGTCCACAGGCGTGCATCACTGGCACATCGTTACCTTCAAGCTCGCCACGTTGAAGCGATTTCCAAGGTAAATTGCCTTGTTCAAGCACTGGTAGCCCATCCATATCTGCTCGGAGGGCAATTACTGGCCCTGGTTTGCCACTATCGAGTATTGCTACTACACCTGTTATTGCTACTCCAGTTTGTACTTCTAAGCCAAGGCTTTTAAGGTGTTTAGCAATATATTTTGCGGTTTCGAATTCACGGTTGGATAGTTCTGGGTTTTGGTGTAAATGATGACGCCACTTAATAACTTGAGGTTCGATATCCTTAACCATTTGCTCGATGTTCGGAGCTGCGAATATTCTGGGCGTGAAAGTTAAGAGTAACAATACGGCGGGTATTAGCTGTTTCATTAATGATCGACTCTAAGTGAACGAATGTCTAATATGTTAAAAGCCCATCAGCTTGTCAAATATTAAGGAAGGAGTGGGCTATGACATAAGGTCTCAAAGGCATAAAAAAATCCGCTTGCAGTTTCCTGAAGCGGATTTTTATCGGTATACAAAAATATTAGCTTCTTTGTTTGCGCATAGCAGTAAAGAATTCATTGTTGGTTTTAGTCATAGACAACTTACCGATAAGAAATTCCATCGCATCTATCTCAGACATTTCATGGACTATTTTGCGCAATATCCACATTTTTTGTAATTCGTCTGGTGTCGTTAACAACTCTTCACGACGGGTACCAGAACGATTGTAATCAATGGCTGGGAATACACGTTTTTCAGCAATTTTACGGTTCAGGTGTAATTCCATATTACCTGTACCTTTAAATTCTTCGTAAATAACTTCATCCATTTTAGAGCCAGTATCAATCAATGCTGTGGCAATAATGGTTAAGCTGCCGCCTTCTTCGATGTTACGTGCGGCACCAAAGAAACGTTTAGGTTTGTGCAATGCGTTGGCATCAACACCACCAGTTAATACTTTACCTGATGAAGGTATCACTGTGTTGTAAGCTCGTGCTAATCGGGTAATAGAGTCGAGCAAAATAACCACGTCTTTTTTGTGTTCGACTAAACGCTTAGCTTTTTCGATAACCATTTCCGCTACTTGTACGTGGCGGCTGGCTGGCTCATCAAAAGTAGAGGCTATTACTTCACCGCGTACCAAGCGTTGCATTTCTGTTACTTCTTCTGGACGCTCATCAATCAACAACACCATTAATAAACATTCTGGATGATTAGCGGCAATCGATTGGGCGATGTTTTGTAAAAGTAATGTTTTACCTGCTTTAGGCGGTGCGACTATCAAACCACGTTGACCGCGGCCAATTGGAGCGGCTAAATCTAAAACTCGAGCAGTGATATCTTCGCTACTACCATTACCACGTTCCATAATTAAACGTTCGTTGGCATGCAGGGGAGTTAAGTTTTCGAATAAGATTTTATTACGTGCATTTTCAGGGCGGTCATAATTGACCTCGCTGATTTTTAATAATGCGAAGTAACGTTCGGTATCTTTTGGTGGACGTATTTTCCCAGCAATAGTATCGCCAGTGCGCAGGTTGAAGCGTCTGATCTGACTAGGCGAAACATAAATGTCGTCTGGCCCTGCTAAGTATGAAGAGTCGTTGGAACGCAAGAATCCAAAACCATCTTGAAGAATTTCCAGTACGCCATTACCAAAAATGTCTTCACCGCTTTTAGCGTGAGATTTAAGGATAGAAAAAATAATGTCTTGTTTACGAGCGCGAGCCATGTTTTCTAGCTTCATTTCTTCGGCTAGGCTAACCAGTTCGCTGATCGGTTTGTTCTTGAGTTCCGTTAGGTTCATAATTGGTGGGTCTTTATGCTAGAAGCTTGTCTTTAAAGCCAGTTTGATTGAGTGATTCAAAGGTTTTTACTTATTTATCTCTGATTTGAGCGAAGTATAGGGGTGTTCAGGTGTGAACAACATAAAAGTTAGCACCAAATAATTGCTGCGTCCAGTGAATTGTCTGCTTGTTAGTTGATTTAACGCCACTATAAATCCCTTGTTTAAAATATCGGTCAATTGTAAAAAACCTTAATAACAATTTATTTACAATAAGAATGGGGGCTGCGGGCATGTTGTTGGTTTTTTTATCTAAAAAAAAGCTCAGCAGTTGCTGAGCTTTTTTATTTCATTTTGTAATAACAAAGACTAGATGTTTTCGTTCAAAAACTCTAAAAGTTGCGCTTTTGACAATGCGCCTACTTTAGTTGCCGCTACATTACCGCCTTTAAATAACAATAATGTAGGGATACCTCTTATGCCATACTTAGGTGGCGTTTCGTTATTTTCATCGACATTCAGCTTGCCAACTGTTACTTTGCCGTCGAATTCGTCAGCCACTTCATGCAGTATTGGTGCGATCATTTTACATGGACCACACCATTCTGCCCAAAAATCAACTAACACAGGACCAGCAGCATTGATAACATCGGCCTCGAAACTATCATCAGATAACTGGATAATTTTGTCGCTCATTCTTTTCTCCGTAATTTTTTCTCTGGCTGAGATGACTCAGCGCGGTTATGATTGTTATATAGAAACTGGTTTTTAATGCAAGCAATGATAAGCTATAAGCTATGCCAACTACACATTTAACTGATACAAAATTTTCAGACTTACCCATTAATCCAAAGGTTGTAGAGGCGCTAACTGCGGCTAATTTCAGCCTTTGTACACCCATTCAAGCTTTGAGTTTACCGCCCTTACTTGAAGGCCATGATCTTGCCGGTCAAGCGCAAACAGGAACAGGTAAAACCATCGCATTTTTGGTTGCCACTTTCCATTATTTGTTGACTAACCCTCAAGACTCAAAACGTCAGCCTAGGGCAATCATCATGGCACCTACCCGTGAATTAGCTGTGCAAATCTTTAATGATGCAGAACTACTTAGCCAACACACAGGTTTGACCCTTGGTTTGATTTATGGGGGCGAAGGATATCAAAGTCAACGGGAAAAGTTACAAGGTGGAGTAGATATTATTATCGGCACCACTGGTCGTATTATCGATTACTACAAACAAAATATCTTTTCATTAGCCGCTATTCAGGTTGCGGTATTAGATGAAGCTGACCGTATGTTCGATTTAGGCTTTATTAAAGACATACGTTATTTGTTTAATAGAATGCCAAAACCGACCGAACGTCTAAGTATGCTGTTTTCTGCTACTCTGTCTTATCGCGTTCAGGAGTTGGCATATGATCACATGGACAATCCTACTCATGTACAGATTGAGCCAGAAAGAAAAACGGCAGAACGTGTAAAAGAAGAACTGTTTTATCCATCAGATGAAGATAAACCATACCTACTTCTTACTTTGATGGAAGAAGAATGGCCAGATAAAGCCATAGTTTTTGCCAACACTAAACACGGTTGTGAAAGAATTTCTGATTGGTTAGAAGCTGATAACCACAGAGTGGGTTTGTTAAGTGGTGATGTACCTCAAAATAAGCGCCTAAAAATACTAGAAAACTTCACCAGTGGAGTACTTGATGTCTTAGTGGCAACAGATGTTGCAGCTCGTGGTTTACATATTCCTATGGTAAGTCATGTGTTTAACTACGACTTACCTGATGATGCAGAGGATTATGTGCATCGTATTGGTAGAACAGGTCGTGCAGGAGAAAGCGGAAGTTCAATTAGTTTTGCTTGTGAGAAATACGCACTGAACTTACCGGCGATTGAGGAATATGTTCAACACTCAATTCCCGTTACTGAATACAACCCAAATGATTTGATGCGTGATGTCACCCCACCTAAACCTCGTTTTAAAAAACGCATGCAAAGTGGTAAAAGTCACCAAAAACGTCCTTCAGGTCCACGTCCAAATCGAAATAGATGAATAACAATACCGAAATCATTGCACCCTTTTCTCAACCCGAGCAATTGTATGCCGCTGTAGATTTAGGATCCAACAGCTTTCATATGGTGATTGTGCGGGTTGTGGCTGGTAGTGTGCATATTATTGGTAAGGTGAAACAAAAAGTGCGTCTTGCCGCTGGGCTAGATAAAAACATGGTGCTCGATCAACCCAGCCTGGAAAGAGGTTGGAGCTGCTTAGAAACTTTCGCCGAACGTTTGCAGGATATCCCTCTTTCAAATATCAAAATTGTTGGCACTGCCACTCTACGCTTGGCAGCCAACGCTGACGTATTCATCAAAAAAGCTGAAAAAATTCTCAAGCACAAATTAAATGTAATTGATGGTGAAGAAGAAGCCAGACAAATTTACTTAGGCGTGGCCTATACCTCGGCAAATCAAGGCAATTCTTTGGTGATTGATATTGGAGGGGCAAGTACAGAAGTGATTGTCGGCAATGACATGACCCCGATCCATTTAGTCAGCTTGAACATGGGGTGTGTCACCTTCAAGGAGCGATTTTTTGCTGACGGCAATATAACCAAACAGAATTTTGAGCATGCCATCAAAGAGGCTAAGTCCTTATTAAAGCCAGTGATTAATGATTTTATCAGTTTTGACTGGCAACAATGTTTAGGCGCATCAGGTACGCCGCAAGCCATTACTGAAATTTTGATGACACAAGGTATCAGTGACTCTATCCGCAAAGACTATCTGTATAATCTAAAACAGCAATGTATTGATTGTGTGACAATCGACCAGTTGCAAATAGATGGATTGACGGAATCTAGACGGGCAATTTTCCCTAGTGGATTGGCCATATTGATTGCCCTGTTTGAGCAATTAAATATTCAGGAAATGCAGATATCAGGTGGGGCACTTCGCGAAGGACTTATTTATGGCATGTTAGATAACATGCAGCAAAATGATCGCAGGTTGCAAACACTTGAGCAATGTATCGAACGTTTCCATATGGAGCATGAACACGCTAATCGGGTTAAAGGCATTGCCCTTGGTCTTTTTAAACAAGTGCAAAACCAAATTGTCTTAGGCAAGGTGGACTGCGAAGCGATATTGATAGCTGCGGCCATGTTGCATGAAATTGGGCTGCACATTGAATACAAATTACACCATCAACATGGCGCATACATACTTAGCCACTTGCCTTTGGTGGGGTATACTCAACAGCAACAAGCTGGCATCAAAACCTTAGTGCAATGTCACAGACAAGAAATAGTGCTTGGATTGTTTGACTCATTCCACCCAGAAGTGCGTCAAGCGCTTCTGGTATTAATCAGAGTATTACGTATATCTTGCTTACTCTCCATCCGTCGCAAAGACAATTTGCTAGCTGATTTTAGTTTAGTTATTTCAGATGAAAAGTGGACGCTCACTTTCCCTGAAGGTTGGCTAAAATCACACCCTTTGATAGATGCAGAGCTCGCTAACGAAAAGTGGCAACAGCATAGAGTGGGCTGGGTATTGGAGTGTTTTTAAATTTCTTATCGGATTAATCTATACCAAGCAAGCATCCAAATAATTAAAGCAATTAAAACTTTATTGTCTATTTGTTAAACGAAGTTCCTTAGCTTTGTCTCAAAAGTATTGCAGCCTGTTTAGCAAAATAAGTCAAAATACCATCTGCCCCAGCGCGTTTAAATGCCATTAATGATTCGAGAATGACTTCATCTTCATTTAACCAACCATTGGCAAACGCGGCTTTGTGCATGGCATATTCACCGCTGACTTGATAAGCAAAAGTGGGAACTTTGAATTCGTGTTTGCAGCGTCTGACTATATCTAGGTAGGGCATGCCGGGTTTGACCATGACCATGTCTGCACCCTCTTGTAAATCCAATGCGATTTCGCGCATCGCTTCGTCTGAGTTGGCTGGATCCATTTGGTAGGTCTTTTTATTGCCACCCTTAATGTTACCCGCTGAACCGACCGCATCTCTAAAAGGTCCGTAGTAACTGGAAGCATATTTAGCCGAATAAGCCATGATACAGGTATTGATAAAGCCATTGCTTTCCAGTGCTTGGCGCAGTGCGCCGACGCGACCATCCATCATGTCCGATGGTGCGACAATGTCAGCTCCAGCTTCTGCGTGAGACAGGGCTTGCTTGACTAAAACCTCAATAGTTTCATCGTTTAATACATAACCCTGTTCATCAATCAGACCATCTTGGCCATGAGAGGTAAAAGGGTCGAGGGCGACGTCTGTGATAACGGCAATCTCTGGTACTGCTTGTTTGATGGCGCGCACTGCTTTTTGCGCCAAACCATCGGGGTTAAATGCTTCGCTGGCACACAATGATTTGGCTTGCATCGGTGTCACAGGAAAAAGTGCTATGGCAGGAATACCAAGTTCTACAAGTTCATGTGCTTCTTTGACTAACAGATCAATCGATAAACGATCTACACCCGGCATCGAAGGTACCGCTTCTCTTTGATTGACGCCCTCTAATACAAACATGGGATAGATTAAGTCACTACTAGTGAGTTGGTTTTCGGCTACTAACCTACGGGTAAAATCTTGTTTACGTAATCTGCGCATACGATTATTGGGGAATTGTTCTATCATGATTTATCCTACTGTTGAATGGCGTCTAAATAACTGCCTTGCACATTATTTCGACCTGCATTTTTGGCTGCATAAAGTTGTCTATCTGCCAAGGCTAGAATAATGTCTTCTTCTTGGTTTAAATCAGCTATTGCGGTACCTATACCGGCACTAATAGTAATATTTACCGATACATTTTCGGCTTGTATGGTCGTTTTTTCTATTTCATTTCTAAGCTGTTCTACTAGGGTCAAAGCACCTTCTAAATTAGTACTAGGTAGAATTAGAGCGAATTCCTCACCTCCGTAACGACAGACATCATCACTGGGCCTTTTTAACGCCTTTTCCAGAGTGTGGGCAACTGCTCTAATACATTCATCGCCCACTAAATGGCCATACTGGTCATTCACGTTTTTGAAATGATCAATATCCATCATCACTACAGACAATTGGGTTTGTTCACGTCTACTTCTGCGCACTTCGGCTTGATATTTTTTATCAAAATAACTGCGATTACGGATCCCTGTCAATGCATCTAAGGTGTTTTTTTGTTGTAGCTCGCGGTTAGTTTCTGATAACTCACGAAGAGCAATTTCTAGCTCTAAGGTTCGTTCTTGTACTTTGTATTCGAGATCTTCGGTGGCATTTTCTTGTAATGCCAACATATCTTTTTGTGCATGTTGAACTTGGCGTTCTTGGTTTAGCAACTCTGCTTGCGTATCCAACAATGTTTGGCGTTGTTGATTGTGGCTAATAGCCAAAATAAGGGCTAGAAGTACAGTTTCTATTGCTGCCCCTATCATTAATAGATAGTAAGAAGGCATGTTAACATTAACGATGTTGAGTGCATCCAAGCTTAAGACAAAGCCACTGACGATCAGTATTGCCCACGCTAATGTATAATATCCCGCTATAGCTAAACCTTTTATCCACAACCAAATTGCTACGGCTAAAAGAAGTACTCCACTGGCGCAGAACATCAGTAAAAAAACTTTGATAAAAACCTGTAGTGAAATAAACAAACTAATAACTAAGCCTAATAGAAAAGCAAAAGCTGACATTTTAAGAATTTTGCTAAGCCTTGTGCTGTAGGCTCTGACATTGAGCAACAGATCACAAAATATAATCGATAAGCACACAGTTAAGTTGGCAAAAATTCCTATTGCATGTTGCTGAAACCAAGGAGAGTTAGACCAAATGTAGCGATAACCAATACCTTGTAGCGTTGACAAGGTTAACGCCAAAAAAATAACATAACCGGCATACACCAAAAAAGTAGGGGAGCGGGTAGTAATGAAAAATAGTAGGTTACTTAACCCCATTGCGAGCATCAGTCCCAAAAATCCACCCATGATCAAGCCATTTTTACTGGCAAATCCTAAGTAGTCTTGTTGCTGCCAGATATTCAACGGTAAACGCATCATGCCTTTAGAGTAAGCGCTGAGATATACTTCTACAGATTGCGCATTTGTAGGCAGCGGGAATAGAAAATTCTCATGATCAACAGCACGTTGTGCGTAAATCAGAGAATCGCCTACCATGTACTCGGTCAGTACTTTGTTATCTTGCACAAACCAAAGGTTAATGCTGTCCAGCAAGGCATAGTCAATTTCTAATAGCCAACTTTGTGATGGATCGAGGTTATTTAGAGTAAATTTAAACCAATGTAATTCATTGGACATGTCGAGTGAAGTTAAGTCCTGGTTTTGCTGCTGCCAAACATTGTCGGAGATGCTAAGAATATTAGAAATCGAATATTGTTTTTTTGTATCAACTAAGTGTTCAATGTCCTGCACCACCGTATGGTTTGGACGCATAGGGCTGAAAAAATTTGTTGCCGTTATAATAACTGCAGCGCAAAAAATACTGATAATTAACAACAGCCAGTTTTTATTTAGTTTCACGTTAAGTGGATTATTTGGCATGACTAACGTTGCTGCTTGAAATATTAAACAAAGCCTGTGTATTAGCTTGGCTCGCTAGCTGTAACGTTTTGATATCAGTTGCCATTAAATCCGCAACTTCGGTTGCCACAAAAGGTAGATAAGCCGGTTCGTTATTGCCATTGTCTACTTTACGGTTGTTGGCCAGACCTTTGGGGCGTAAGTAAGGTGCGTCAGTTTCTAACAAAATACGATTTAATGGTAGCGATTTAACAGCTTCCCGAAGGGTGTGACCACGTTTAAGATCACATACCCAACCGGTTATCCCAATATACAGATCCAAATCTAAATAACGATTCATCTGTTCAGTGTTTCCAGTGAAACAATGAACTACGCCTCCTTTTAATTCTTTTCGATATTTTGACAGTAATTCAATCTGTGCATCAAAAGCATCTCGTTCATGCAAAAAAACTGGTAAACCTAATTCACAGGCTAACTTTAGTTGTTGCTCGAAGGCAAAGAGTTGTTCTGTGGGGGTGGAAAAGTTTCGATTAAAATCCAAACCACATTCGCCAATTGCCGCAACTCGATCAGACTTGGCTAAGATTTTTAATTCATTGATTGTTTGCACGTTAAATTGACTAGCATCGTGGGGATGAACACCAACGGTAGCCGATAAGTGGTTGGGATATTTTTCTGCTAACTGAATCGCCTTCTGGCTCTTGTCTAAACTAGTACCGGTAATAATAATATGGCTAACATCAGCGGCCAAAGCGCGTTCAAATACTGGCTCAAAAAACAAACGTTTGTCAGTAAAGTTAACCCCAATATCACACCAGGACATCTATCTACCTCATTCGCTTAGTACAACAAAGGGGCGCTCGATTGTGAGCGTTTGATTTTTCGACTTGGTTACAGGCGAGTGTGGATTTAGGCACATCAAAATCGCCACAATAGATTTTGTAATATAGATCAAGAGTTTTCCTGCTGCTCTTGATCTGCTTTTTTACGAGAATAAAAACTGCCTACAACTATACCAAACTCATATAAAATCCACATAGGTATGGCAAGCAAAGTCTGAGAGATGATATCCGGAGGCGTAAGCAACATGCCCACTACAAAAACCCCCACAATGACATATGGACGCTTTGCTCTTAGTGCATCTGGGGTGGTGATGCCTGTCCAGCACATCAAAACTACTGCCACTGGAATTTCAAAGGCCAAACCAAATGCGAAAAATATCTTAAGCACAAAATTAAGGTAACTACTGATATCGGTATTGATCACCACGCCTTCGGGCGCCACGCTAGAAAAGAACGCAAAAGCCAAAGGGAAAACCACATAGTAGGCAAACGCCATGCCTAAATAAAACAACAGAGTACTGGAAAATAATAAGGGAGCGACCATGCGTTTTTCGTTTTTATATAACCCAGGTGCCACAAACCCCCAAATTTGGTAAAGCACCACAGGGATAGCAATAAAAAACGACAACACCATAGTTAGTTTAAAAGGTGCAAAGAAAGGAGACGCCACGTCTGTGGCAATCATTTGTGCGTTTTCAGGCAGAGTATCTAGTAAGGGCGTTGCTAACCAGTGATATAAATCTTGGGCGAAATAAACCAAGCATAAAAATACCACAAACACACTGACAACAGCCTTTAATACACGGCCTCTGAGCTCAATTAAATGAGCAATTAAGCTATTTGGTTCAGCTATCACAATTACTCTTTAGAATAAGGTTTTTGAACGGACTTGGCTGCATCGCGAAGCTCATCAACAGACTTTTGCAACTCAGGAGACAGATTTTCTAAGTTTTGTTGTTCGGCTTTTTTCAAATTCTCATGCAATTCATGAATTTTGAATTGCTGCTCGACTTCCTGTCGAAAGCCGTTGGCCATGCCTTTAATACTGCGCACTGTTTTCATGGTTGAGCGAATAGCGCCGGGTAACCTTTCTGGCCCCAACACCACTAAACCTACTACAGCAATAATTAACAGTTCGAAAAAGCCGATATCAAACATTAATTATGCTCTTTTTGTTCGCTCTTAGTTTTCTGAGCTGTATTTTCTGCATTTCCTACATCATTAGTCGATTTGTCTTCAACTTTCTCTTCAGCAACAAAATCAGCATCCTTTCCTTTATCATCTTTATCATCTTTATCATCATCGCTCATGGCTTTCTTAAAACCTTTCATCGCTGAACCTAAATCACCACCTAAACTGCGTAGTTTTTTAGTGCCAAAAAGCAATACTACGATAACCAAAATAATCAATAACTGCATGGGACTAATGCCAAACATAAAATACTCCTAGAGACTGTATGATTTTCATTATACTTAGCTTATTTAAAAGGTCACTGGATTTGATTGGCTAATCTAGATTGTTTGTCATTAAATACCAATTCTTATTAACAAATTACATACTGTGATTGAGTAATTGTTTGGATCAATAGGTATGAACAACTAATTGAGTTAATCTTAAACCTGTAAACGCCCATTGCTTGCCTATCGACATTAAGGATAAGTGTGAAAAGAGTTTTTTTATTATTCGTTGCCTGCATAACACTTATGTCAAGACTCAACGCACAAGAGACTGAACAAGTAGTCAAACTAAAGGCGGAACAAACGGCTGAACAAAAGACTGAACAAGAATACCAATGGTTAGATACCATGCACCAGAATATAGCCTCTTCAGTTAACTCGAGCGCTTTATGGTTTGATGATTTTTTTGCTCTAAAAGATTTTGATAATCGAGAAGAAGCTTATGGTGAAGCGCGAATTCGTTTGGGGTGGGAACCAAGAAGTCGTCAGTTAAATGAATTTGAAACACGTATTAAAATTAGTGTTAAATTACCAAACTTAAAAAATCGCGCCGATCTGGTTTTATCTGATTATGACGACGATAGACCAAATAATGATATCCAAGCATCTGGTAGTAATGAATCCGTAGAAAAAAATCGTTTTAGTTTAGCGATACGCTGGCGCAGCAGTCCTGATAGTGGTTTATCTCACCGTTTAGGTGTGGGCCGTCGATTGCAGGCGTTTGTTAAAAGCCGTTATCGCAATTCGCATTTGTTGTCTGAAAAAACCAACCTACGTTGGGAAACATCAGCATATCTTTATAGTAGTGACGGCTTAGGTGCCAATTTTTCATGGCAGTTAGACTACAACGCTAGTACCCATTCAATATTTAGATGGAATAATAATTATTATTTCAGGGACCGCACTAATGATTGGTTATGGCAACATAGCTGGCAAAAATTGACTCAATTTAATGAAAAAAATGCCTTGATAGCAGGGATTTATATTGAGGGGTTAAGTCGACCTAATTATCATTTAGATGAGTATTTGATCAGTCTAAGGTGGCGTAAAAACACCCTGCGTAAGTGGTTGTTTTATGAGATAGAGCCTTTTGTTTTGTGGAGACGTGATGAGCAGTTTTCGGCCTCTTATGGTATCGCGTTAAGACTTGAGGGGTATTTTGGTGACATATAGACTTGTTGCTGGCCTATTTTATGCGCCACGCTCCAATCCAACTGATAATACCTAGAGTTATGCAACCAACACTCGGCCACCAATGTGTTTGGTATATCGGTAATATTGCAGCTGCAATACAAAAAGTTGCGCCAATTATGAGTAACTGTGAACTGTGATGTTGTTGTCTCAGTTGCTGCTGCTGCAATTCAAATTGAATTTTTTGTTGTTCGGGCAACTTTTTGACTTGTTTTAAAGTGTCATAAACCAAGTCAGGTATTTCAGGTAATTTCTCAGACCAATAAGGTATGTTGGTCGAAATCTTTTGATACATGGCTTTAAGCCCAATTTGTTCTTTCATCCAATTCTCTAAAAATGGTTTGGCGGTTTTCCACAAATCAAGTTGTGGGTATAACTGACGACCTAAGCCTTCAATGTAAAGTAGCGTTTTTTGTAGTAATACCAATTGTGGTTGTATCACCATATTAAAACGTCTGGCGGTATTGAACAGTTGCAGCAATACGTTACTAAATTCAATTTCGGCTAAAGGCTTTTGGAAAATGGGTTCGCAAACTTTGCGAATGGATGCTTCAAAATCATCAATGTCGGTATCCGATGGCACCCAACCCGAGTCCACATGTAGTTGAGCCACTTTGCGATAATTACGATTAAAAAAGGCAATAAAGTTTTCGGCCAAATAACGTTTGTCTTCGCTATTTAGCGTGCCGACTATGCCAAAATCTATGGTGATATATTGTGGATCGTTTGGGTTTGCAGTTGATACAAAGATGTTGCCTGGATGCATATCCGCATGAAAAAAACTATCGCGAAAAACTTGCGTGAAAAATACTTCTACGCCGCGTTCTGCCAATCTTTTCATATTGGTATTACGGGCAACTAGTTGTTCTACATCAGCTATAGGTGTGCCGTAAATTCGTTCCATTACCATTACGTTTTTATGGCTATAGTTACTATAAATAGTTGGCACATACAGAGCCGTTGAGTTTTCAAAATTACGTTTAAATTGAATACCATTAGCAGCTTCGTGGGTTAAATCTAATTCATCAATAATAGTGCGTTCGTATTCTTTGACTACTTCAACTGGGCGTAAACGTTTGCCATCGGGTAACAATTTTTGTAAGGCACTGGCGGCGGTGCGCATCAGTTCAATATCAGATTCGATGGTATGTTTAATATTCGGACGAATGACTTTAACAATGACATCTTGATTACCGTTTTTTAACTTTGCGGCATGCACTTGAGCAATGGACGCTGAGGCTAATGGTTTAGTTTCAAATTCACTAAATACCTCACTGAGGTCTGTTAAACCTAACGATTGGCGAATAATTTGTTTAGCCAACTCAGAGTCAAATGGTTCGACTTGATCTTGCAAAATTGATAGTTCAGTTGCCACATCTGGTGGTAGCAAATCTTTGCGGGTAGACAACATCTGTCCAAATTTGATAAATACAGGACCTAATGTTTGTAAAGCTAACCTGATGCGTGTGCCTTGGGATTTATCGGGGTGTTTGTTACGCAGCCAAAAAAATCCAAATCGGCCTAATTTTGCATACCAAGGTAGCCACTTACTGGGAATAAGTTCATCTAGTCCGTGTTGCAACATCACCTTGTTAATTTGGTAAAAGCGTAGAATTCTCACGTTAGTTATTTGATCCTGTATCCACTTTCTTCCCATGTTCGATTAACGCGACTCTGGCAGATAAACGTTCTGTAGCGCCACGTAGCTCACTTACACCTCGGCTAAATTCAAACATTTCACTAGGTTTGACTGCAATTGAGTCACTTTGGGTTAAACGTTCCCCAAGCTCAATCGCACCTTGTTCTATTTGTGTTTTAGCCGTATCGAACAAGGCTCTCATGCTGCTGAACGTTTGATGAGCCACGACATCGCCAGTGTATCCAGATAGCTGCTCTTCCCAGTCAATGTCCAAATCTTTTAGCAATGCACTAAAAGTTTGTGCAACATAAATATCACCGATCAGATTGAGCTGCTTTTGTTGAATAAGTTGGGTGAGCTGGCTGCTATCCCTGAGTTTTGGTAATGTTTCCAAATTTAACTCGATCAAACAATCTACTGATAAAGAAGTTGGCTCTAAATCCTGGTCTGAAGTGATAACAGTGCGTACATCGATTTGCTCTGAAAACGTAAATAATAAGGGCCAAGGCAATTCCTTAATGGATACCTGTAGAGATTTTCCAGACAATTTTTTTAAACCTTGTTGGCTATCATCATCGAGCTTAAGCAATTGGTTCATCGCCAGCTCGATCCCCGAGGTTACTAATTGGGCAAAGGGCATACTAAAATTTAAAGCCTCTGTGAAGAGCGACTATACCGCCAGTTAAATTTTTAAAAGTGGTTTGTTCAAACCCAGCTGTTTCCATCATAGCTTTGAGTACTTCTTGCTCAGGGTGCATACGAATAGACTCGGCCAAATATTGATAGCTGGCTGCGTCATTAGCCACAAGCTGGCCAATTTTAGGTAACAAATGGAATGAATACATATCGTAAGCTTTGTTCAACATCTCGTTGCTAGGTTTAGAAAATTCTAATACCAACAAACGGCCACCAGGTTTTAATACACGGTACATAGACGCTAAAGCTTTGTCTTTATCAGTTACGTTGCGAAGTCCGAACGCAATAGTGATAATGTCAAAACTGTTATCAGGAAAAGGTAATGCTTCGGCATTAGCTTGCACATATTCCACATTGCCAACTATGCCTTTATCACGTAATTTATCGCGGCCTACTTTTAGCATGGCATCATTGATATCAGCCAACACCACCTGACCTGACTCACCTACAATATGGGAGAACTTAGCGGTTAAATCACCTGTGCCTCCGGCTAAATCCAATACTTTGTGCCCAGCGCGTACACCACTGCAATCTATGGTGTAACGTTTCCATAAACGATGCACACCCAAAGACATTAAGTCATTCATAATGTCGTATTTTGCGGCCACCGACTGAAACACTTCTTTAACCATATTCACTTTTTGGCTGGACTCTACCTGTTTAAAGCCAAAGTGTGTGGTTTGTTCATCTGGTGTATTAGTTTCAGGTGTTTCAGACGCGCTCATGAGTGTTCCTTGGATATCAATTGCAACTAGTTTACCCAATTAAGCCCTGCGCCAACAGTGAATGTTTGTAGCTTTTTGAATGTAGTGGTTTGGTTAACAAGAGTATTGGGAGGATATTAATAGAATAACCTCAGCCGATAATATTGTAATCGACTGAGGAGAGGGAGAGCTAAAAGTTAAAGTGTGGCAATTATTTTATCTAAACCTTGTTTGGATTTTTTAACCGCTTGCATCGAAGATAGGCCATCTGGGTATTCTTCTTGCTCTAAGACTAACCAACGAGTACCCCCTACTGTAGCTTGGGTTTTAATCAAGGTTGCCCAGTCGTAGTGGTCTTCTCCTAGAATAGGGCTTGCACCTTGAGGAGTTCTATTTTTACCATGATAGTTACGTATTTTGATGTGTGTAGTTAATGTGCGTCCGGCGTAACGTTTAACGTATTCAACAGCATCTTTGTCAGCAAAGTTTACCCAACCTACATCTAGCTGAAGTAATACATTCTGTGGGGTGTTTTTGGCAATGTAATCCCAGTAAGTCGCGTCTTGGTATGCGTCAAATTCTTTGTCGTGATTATGGTAACCAATCAACATGCCTTTTTTGGCAAGTTTGCTAGATAATTCAGTTAACTCAGTGGCTAAACTCGCCACACCATCGGCACTCCAAGCTCGATTATCCATAGGTATAATAACCAAATCTATGCCTAATACTTTTAAGAAGTTGAGTGTTGGTTCTAATTTGTCGCCTCTTAGGCCATCAAAACCAACGTGCGCTCCACTAGCTTTTAGACCCAAAGAGGTTAAATATTCTTTTAACCCTTCTGGATTATTTGAAAATTCACCAAAATTTCCAGCAAACTCTACACCTTGAAATCCCATATCTGCGATTTGTTGTAAAGTGCCTTTAAAATCTTTTTTAAGAGCATCTTTGACTGACCACAACTGCACACTCACAGGAGGAGCTTTAGTGTTTTCTGCTGTGTTGTTTTGTGAGGTAGAACAAGCCGTTAGTCCGATTAAAGTCAGCGCTAAATAGCAAGAAAGTAAAATTTTATTCATGTTTTCACCTTTGGTTAACGTAATTATATGTTGAGCTTGGTTGTGATTTAAAATTAATGTGACATTTTTGTTTCGTTGTTTTGGCCTTTGAGCGTGCCCAAAAATACAACTGCATCCCGTATCTGCGCTTAGCCCGCATGTAGTTCATTGCAGGCATTCCTGAGACGGGTCTTTGAATAGTTTTTAGTGCAGACTTTTTGAAAACTTGGAGTTTTTTACCTTGTTCTCTTAGGGTAAGGTTTGTATCAGTTTCAGCTTTAAACAAGCCACATAATACTCTGTCGTCGTGCATTGTTAAATTTCTGTAAGTATATCTATAACAAGATGGTAACTAACTACTCACATATTGAGTAGTTAGTATTCAGTTACCAATGCAACAAATTCGGCGTTGTTTAGGTAGTGATATATTTCAAATTATAGCCAATAGAGAAATTTCACCACGGCTGATTCAAATAACCTGAACTCGGGTTAAATGTAATTATCTCCTACACTTTTGGAGATGATCATACTTAATTCTTGTAATGAGCGACCGCTCTGTTGTTGCAGTTCGTTAAAGCTTTGTTGAATGGCTGTGAGACTACGCTTTGACTGAGCTGAGCCGGAAATTATATTACGTTTAGTAAAATAACCCACCACATCATTGGTAAGTAAAAAGGTATCTTTGCCCATTGCCCGCAAACCATAAGGGCCAGTGTTTCCACCGAGTCGTGCACCATGCTTTTTTAGGTAAGCCCAAAGGCCGATAATATCTTCACTAGGCCAATCAGCTACAAATTTAGCAAAACTGCCGTGCTCGCGAGCCACAGCATCAATCATTATGGCGTTGTCACGGATTGTCTTAACCTTAGTGTAATTACGGATAATACTAGGATCTGCCGCTTTTTGTTCGAGCATTTCATCAGGTATTAATAGTATTTTTTCGATATTAAAATCAAAAAACATCCTTTCAAAATCAGGCCATTTGTTTCTAACTACACGCCAAACAAAACCCGATTGGAATACTTTTTTACTGAATTCGGCTAAAAATCTATCATCACCAATTTGACTCAGTTTGTGGTTAGTCAAAGGTTTGTCAATTATGGTCAACAAGGCTTGCGGGCCTCCTTTTCGCTCGCAAGCTCTTTGGTAAATATGTTTAAAGGTCTCTAAGTTTTCCATTTTGATAGGTTATACCTTGATACTAAAATCGAACTTTGCTGGTCCCTCGATGCCAATTTGATTAATTCCAATAGTATTTTAGTGGTATCAGTATGTCTAAATCGAGCGTCCGGTTCTGTTTATGAATTATGAATGTGGAGAGAAAGTGTTGATTATATCAGAAACGTTTATGCAAAATCCTTAACTGTGTTTAGTTAGTTCTCCTGTGCAATAAAACTAGCCGTTATTAGGTCTTTAAGCACAGTTAAATATTTAAAGGAAAAACATGTCCATTTTGCAGCACAGTCTTATTATCAGCGCGAGTTTACTCATGGCAAACAATGTTGTCGCCCAAGAGCAAGACAATAGCGTAGAGCGCATTGTTGTGACGGGGTCGGCGAAATCGGCAGTTATTATGTCGCCTAAAAACACTTTGGTTGATGGGCCATTTGGTAATAATAAAGTGGTGACAGACATTGCCCGTTCACTTACTTCAATTTCTAGCGATATGCTTGAGCAGTTGTCCATTGATGATTTACAAGATGTGTTGACCTTAGTGCCAAACACTTACGCAGCTAGTGGATTTGGCAATCCCAGTTTACCAACTATCCGTGGTCAATTGGGTGAAGTCTTCCAACAGGGATTGCGTCGTCAAGGTGGTAACAATGGTTTTGGTATTCCACTGTCGTTTAACAGTATCGGACAAATTGATGTGGTAAAAGGCGCACCATCGGTATTGCTAGGAACCTCTCAGCGTAATGGTGGCTTTGTTAACTTAAACAATAAGGTAGCCACATTAACCGGAACAGACATAAAATTTCAAGCCAGTGCCGGTAGCTGGGAGCATTATCGCACCCAGCTCGATTTAAACACTGAGATTGAAAAGGGCAAAAGTGGTATTAGAATTAGCGCAGAATATATCGATAACGATAGTTATTATGATTTTAGCGGATATCACAGCGAAGACTTGTATGTCGCCTATCGTCTATTACCTGATGATAAATCTAGTTGGGATATCAGTTTTGAGTATTACGACGTTGATTTCACAGATAACGCCGGTATCAATCGCCCAACACAAAATCTAATTGATCATGGCTTATATATTACCGGTCAAGGTGTACAACCAAACGGTTCACTCGTGCCTGGAGCGTTTGCGGTGGTGTCACCTACCTCTGAAATACCCATTTCTCGTAGCACAGTGCTGACGGATCCAGACAATATTAATAATGCGCAAACCTATTTAGTACACAGCACTTACCAGCGTCAACTTAGTGAGGTGCATAACTTAACCAATCGTAGTTATTTTCAATATTTAGCCCGAGAAGAAATCGCGCAAAATAGTTTTGTGGAAATTATTGATGGTGCTAAAACTGCGCAAAATAGAGTTGAAATCAATTCTATCTGGAGCCCCAAACAACAAACAACTTGGGGCGTGGATATTCGCTATAACGATGTAGTTGGTTATAGTCAATTTACCACTGAAGCTGATCTGCCAATTGATTTACTTGGATCCATTGAACAGCGCCGTATCCCATTAACCGATGAGCAAAAAAAGCGTTTAGTAGAATTACGCCCAGGTATTTATGTATCTCCAGGGGCTAATTATGATTTAGATGGAGACGGTATAAATGATTTTTCGTTGTCTGATACTACCGATTCAACCACTTGGCAAACTGGCTTATTTGTTGATCAAGAAAGCGATTGGACTGAGCGTTTTAGTACTAATCTGGGCGCCCGAGCTGATTATTACGATGTTAGCGCACGAGACGCTCTAGCGCCCCAAGGCCAAATTGCGGCGCAGGATAATTTTAATACTTGGTTGTATTCTGGCTCAGCTAGCGCTCGTTTTAAACTTAGCAGCGAACTTGTGACCTATGGCACTTATACATACAGCGAAGCCACTTCTAACAGCATGGCTGGCGGTACTGTGTTAGGTGCAAATAACAAAATTAATCCTCTTAATTTTGCTATTGAAAACGAGTTATCGGAAATTGGGATCAAGTACGCGCCGGCTAATACACCCTGGTACGCAGATGCGTCGATATTTGAACAAACCCGCAGTTTGCGCAACCGAAATGGCAGTAATTCGGGGATAGTCGCAAAAGGTCTTGAAGCGCAGATATTTTATCAGGAGCAAGATGTATGGGCGAATTTAGGTTACAGCTACTTAGATGCACGTTACGACGGTTCGGCTAGTTTTCAAGACTCTCAACAAGTGGCGGACACCTTCGACAACTCGCGGCCTGATATTATTCAAGGGACGGGGATTGGCGCACCAAATTTTGCGGGTTTCGCTGCTTCGGATCAACCAGTACAAGGTATCCCGCAACAAACCGTTTCTGTCAATTTAGGTTGGCAAATTATGAATAATTGGGAAGTTTCAACTTCAGCGATATATAGTAAAAGTTACCCACTGGATTATTTAGCCACAGTTTTAATTCGCGACCAAGTCACCTTTAATTTAAACACTAGGTTGGTTTTATCAGAGCAATCAAGTTTGCGTTTAGAAGTGCGCAATCTAACCGATGAGAAGAACTGGAGACCAGTGTTCGAAGGGGGCTATTTCGGTTCGACCTTAGTTTTCCCTGAATTACCAAGAAATGTACAACTAACCTATACCCACAGTTTTGGGGTATAGGCTAAATAAATTAACAAACTAACTAGAGCTTGCTAATAGAAGTTAAGTTTTCTATTGGCAAGATTAAGCTGTAATGCCTGAATGACGCAATAATGCGTCAACTTCAGGTTCACGGCCTCTAAAGGCCACAAACAATTGCATGGGGTCTTTGCTGCCGCCCATTTCTAAGATGTTAGTCAAAAAGTCATGGCCAGTTTGTCGATTAAAAATACCTTCTTCTTCAAAACGGCTAAAGGCGTCAGATGACAACACCTCAGCCCATTTGTAGCTGTAATAACCGGCGGCATAACCACCGGCAAAAATATGCCCAAAGCTATTCTGAAAACGATTAAAGCTAGGCGGGGTAAGTACTGCAACTTCTTTACGCACTTGATCTAACCATTGCTGTACATTGGTTTGCCCAGCCACAAAATGTTCATGTAAGCTAAAATCAAACAAGCTGAACTCTAACTGCCTGAGCATCTGCATAGCGGATTGGAAGTTTCGTGCGGCTAACATATTGTCGAGCAATACTTTAGGAAGCGGCTCGCCTGTTTCAAAGTGCCCAGAAATAAAACTTAAGGCTTCTGGTTGCCAGCACCAGTTTTCTAAAAACTGACTAGGTAATTCTACTGCATCCCATGGCACACCGTTGATACCTGATACACCACCGACGTTTATTTTAGTCAGCATGTGGTGAATACCGTGACCAAATTCATGGAATAAAGTAACTACTTCATCATGTGTAAATAGCGCGGGTTTGTCGCCAACTGGGCCATTAAAATTACAGGTTAAATAAGCAACGGGATATTGCTGGGAACCGTCTAATTTTTCGCGACGAACTTGGCATTCGTCCATCCAAGCACCACCACGTTTTTTCTCACGGGCAAATAAATCAAAATAGAAACTGCCACGTAACTCGCCTGTATCATCGTGAATATCATAAAAACGCACATCTTTATGCCAAGTGTCTATGTTGTCACGAGCAGTAATAGTTAAGTTGTATAAACGTGATATCACCTCAAACAAACCTTTCACAACAGTGTTTTCGGGGAAGTAGGGGCGTAATTGTTCATCGGAAATTTTATAGGTTTGTTCTTTTAACTTTTCGCTGTAATAAGCATAATCCCAAGCCTGCAACTTATCTGTTTGATAATATTCTTTGGCATAAGCGGTGAGGGTTTGAATATCTTGTTGTGCTTGTGGTTTAGAGCGTTTGGCTAAATCTTGCAAAAATCCATTCACTTGTTCACTTGAATTGGCCATTTTACTTGCCAATGAATATTCAGAAAAATGTTTGAAACCCAGCAGTTTAGCTAATTCCTGACGTAAACTTAAAGTTTCGTTGATGATCTCGGTGTTATCCCATTTACCTGCATTGGGCCCTTGATCGGATGCCCTAGACGTATACGCACGATACATTTCTTCACGTAACTCAGCACTATCTGCATGGGTCATAATGGGTAAATAACTAGGAATGTCTAAGGTAAATAACCAGCCCTTTAAGTTTTTACTTTCGGCCAGTTGTTTGGCTGCACCTAGAGCTGATTCGGGTAATCCCGCCAACTCACTTTCATCAGTAATTTGTTTTTGCCAGCCCAAAGTAGCATCCATCACATTATTGCTAAAGGTTGAACCTAAGTCTGACAAACGGCTTTGTATCTCTGCATAACGAGCTTTTTTAGTCGCATCTAAAGCCACACCCGATAGTTTAAAATCACGGATAGCATGAGTAATGACTTTTTGCTGCGCTTCTGACAAGTCTGCATATTCATCGCTAGCTTCAATTTGGCAATAAGCCTTGTATAAGTCAGCATTTTGACCTACCCAAGTGCCATATTCTGACAAAGCAGGCAAACAAGCGTCATGTGCTTCGCGCAATTCATCATTGCTTACTACGGAATTCATGTGGGAAATCGGTGACCATTTGCGGCTAAGAACATCGTCTATTTCTTCAATAGGTGCCACTAGATCAACCCAACTGAAACGACCTAAACTCAGTACTTCGGTAATTTTAGTTTTGCAGGCTTTAATCGCTTTTTCTATAGCAGGCTGAATATGTTCTGGTTTTATGGCGGAAAATTCTGGTAGGCCGGATAAATCATTAAGTGGGTTGCTCATAAAGTACTCTTGTCTTCTCAGTTACTTAAAGAAATTGGGTTGGTTTGACTAAATCTCAATAGCTGACCGGTAGTTCCCATAGATAATTTTGTCCGTGGTGTAATTAAACTGTGCCAAAGAGGTTCTTTTACGTACTTAAGGCTCATAAAAGATCAACAGCGCCGAAGTATCGATTAGCTAGATTGCATCAATTGATTAATTCCGGTGTTATTTTTGTAAGATAGATACTATCTTCAACTAAATATTTTTAACTAGGTAGGCTCATGGCAGATTTTGATTATATATGTATTGGTGGTGGCAGTGGCGGTATTGCATCGGCAAATCGCGCGGCTAAACACGGTAAAAAAGTAGCATTGGTAGAAGCAAATGCCATTGGCGGCACTTGTGTGAATGTGGGCTGTGTACCGAAAAAAGTGATGTGGTTTGGCGCACATGTTGCTGAAGCGATTAACTTGTATGCACCCGATTACGGTTTTGATGTCACAGTGAATAACTTTAACTGGCAAACTTTAGTGGATAGCCGCGAAGCTTACATCAAGCGTATTCACGGCAGTTACGGTAGTGGTTTTGAAAAAAATGGTGTAACACTTATCAATGGGTTTGCCACTTTTGTGAATAAAAACACCATCGAAGTAAACGGCAAACAGTACACTGCTGAACATATATTGATTGCTACAGGTGGTCGTCCTACTCAACCTAAAATTCCAGGTGCTGAATTGGGTATCGATTCAAATGGCTTCTTCGACCTAACAGAGCAACCTAAACGCGCTGTTGTAGTTGGCGCAGGTTATATTGCTGTAGAGCTTGCTGGTGTCATGCACGCATTAGGTACAAAAACTGACTTAGTGGTACGTAAACATGCGCCACTGCGTACTTTTGACACTATGTTATCTGAGACCTTGGTAGAGCTTATGGCCCAAGACGGTCCTACATTACATACCCACGCCACACCTACTCAGGTGATAAAAAATTCTGATAGCTCTTTAACTATTGAATTTGAAAACGGCGAGTCAATCGAGACCGATTGTGTGGTTTGGGCAATAGGCCGTGAACCAGCCAACGATAAAATAGGCTTGGAGAATACCGGCGTTGAGCTAAACGAACGTGGCTACATTAAAGTCGATAAATTCCAAAATACTAACGTCGATGGCATATATGCAGTAGGCGACAACATCGGTTATGTTGAACTCACTCCTGTTGCAGTGAAGTCTGGTCGTTTGTTATCTGAGCGTTTATTTAATGGCCAAACCAACGCCCATATGGATTACACCCTAATTCCGACAGTTGTGTTTAGTCATCCACCCATAGGCACAATTGGATTGAGTGAAGCAGAGGCCATCAAGGAATTCGGCGAAGACAATATCACTGTTTACAACTCTGGTTTTGCGGCCATGTACACTGCTGTAACTAAACATCGCCAAATGACACGCATGAAGTTAATTTGTGCAGGCGAAAACCAAAAAGTAGTAGGTTTGCACGGAATAGGTGCAGGTATGGATGAAATACTCCAAGGCTTTGGCGTAGCCATGAAAATGGGCGCAACTAAGGCTGATTTTGATTCTTGTGTGGCGATCCATCCAACCAGTGGCGAAGAGTTCGTTACCCTCAATTAACGATAGAACTTTCTGCCGTGATAGCTTGAATATGAGTTAATACCAATGAACCTGAAAATATCCCTAGCGGTATTTTCAGGTTTTGTAATTTCTACTTAAATTTATTTTTCACCACAAAGTGTGCAGGTAGATCTTTTTTGATAAAAGTTCGCAGTCGCATTTTTTAGCAATACTTCATGCTCACATGCGCCTACACAGTCTGTAACATTGTTACCTAGACAAAATTTTAACCTCGGCTTACCCTTATTCAACATTTATAGATAAGGAACAATGATGTCTGATAAGGATTTTTCTGAACATCAAAACGCTGTTGCAAATGCAGCATCAACAACGACACCCACCCCACTGACTCCTGTTGCATCCGACCAAAGGATAAATGCCTTAGATATTTTGCGTGGTTTTGCATTGATTGGCATTTTAATGATGAATATCGAGTGGTTTGGCCGCCCTATTGCTGATATCGGTGGTTTTAATACTGAACTCGCTGGTCTTGACCATGCAGTTGGATGGCTCGTTCGGTGTTTTGTCGAGGGTAAATTTTATAAACTTTTTTCCTTGTTGTTTGGCATGGGTTTTGCGGTGATGTTGACTCAGGCAATGGGCAAGGATAGGCCTTTTGGAGCATGGTTTTCTCGCAGAATGTTAGTGTTGTTTGTGTTTGGCCTGTTACATATGGTTTTTATTTGGCAGGGCGATATTTTGCATGACTATGCTTTTGCTGGTTTGCTTATGTTGGGTTTGATTTATTTATTACGCAAAAAACGTTTTGAGAAGTTCAACAACCCCAGCTCAATATTAAAGTTAGCTTTGTGGTGGTTAAGTATACCCATGCTGCTCGCTAGTTTAGTTGGTGTAGGTTTTGGGGCGTTTTATGACCGCGCATCACTTTCAGAGCAATGGCAAGAAAGCCAAGAAATAAGCGTTTTAGTTTCACAACTTGAAACTGAGGCGGCCCAAACTAAAGAGCTATCAGACACAGAGTCAGGTGAACCTTCGGCAGATACTTCAGAGGTGTTGCCAGATGACGAAGCAAATGCTGAGCTGGTGCAAGCTGAATCAGACAAAATTGAAGAAGCCGTTGAATCGGAAGATATTGAGTTAACACCTCTAGAGCAAGCTCAAGAAATTTTTGAATATGAACAAGATCGCGCAAAAAATTTGGCTGAAGAAATAGCGGCACTAAGAGATGGCAGTTATTGGCAGGCCACAGTGTTTAGAACGAATGCATCGTTACAGTGGTTGATGTTTACGCCATTATTTGCGCTCACTATGTTATTGCCGATATTTTTGCTTGGATATTGGTTAGTCGTATCAGGGGCGATCAAAGATCACGCAAAACATCCTAAACTATTTGGTTATATGGCCCGTATTGGTCTTGGTGTAGGTTTAATTGTGACTGTGGGTAGCTTAGTGATATTGGCGCACCCAGGGGTTGAAGATATTATGCCTATTCAAGGTGTCGCTAATGTTTTGTTTAATGGCGGGCAATTTTTTATGGCCGCCGGTTATCTAGGGCTTTTGATCAGGCTGTTAGACAGGCCTAAGTGGTATAAAATGTTAGCAAAATTAGCTCCAATGGGACGCATGGCTTTAACTAATTACATAATGCATTCTTTAATTTTGAGTAGCCTATTTTTTGGTTATGGAGGTGGCTTATACGGCGAAATTTCCCGTGCACCACAAATGTTGATTGTGCTTGCGATAGTAATAATACAAATTCCATTATCTAGCTGGTGGTTAAAGCATTACCAGTTTGGCCCCTTGGAATGGTTATGGCGTTCTTTAACTTATAAAAAGTGGCAGGCTTTTAGGGTTGTAGCTAAGCCAATTTCTGGATAAAAAACGCCTGTCAGCATCGTTATCTTTACCTCTCGCTGGGTTCCTCGTTATGAGTTTAGAATGACTAAACCATATATCTCGAACCCAGGCTAACCGTTTTCTTTAATATTAAATGTTCTAAAAAATAGAACAGACTAAGCTAAATATTGCGTTATTTTTTATTAGAGAACAGACATATACTTTCCGCATCAACACAACCGAGGAATATATCATGTTAGTTTTAAGACCATCTTTACAGCGCGGAAGCTCAGACCATGGCTGGTTAAACAGCCACTTTTCCTTTTCTTTTTCTGAGTATTATGACCCTGAGCATCTGGGCTTTTCAAAGCTACGTGTGATCAATGACGATATTATTCAACCCAATACGGGGTTTGGTACTCACGGGCACCGTGATATGGAAATTATCAGTTATGTACTCGAAGGTAATATCTCTCATAAAGATAGCCAAGGAAATGTTAGAACCTTGCCAGCAGGTGAATTTCAATTGATGTCGGCAGGTAGTGGTATTTCACACAGTGAGCATAACCATTCGAACAATGAAATCCTGAAATTACTGCAGATTTGGATTGAGCCTAATGTAAAAGGGCAAGCTCCGGGATATCAGCAAAAAGACTTTGGTCAAAGGGAAGGCTTAACTCACGTTATTAGTCCTGATGGGATAAATGGCACATTGCAGATCAAACAAGATGTGCATCTTCATCAATTGCTCCTAAATGCTGGACAGCAAACCAATCTGACGAGCGTACTACCTAATCAGTATGTGCACTTAGTGAGTGGAAGATTGCAGGTTAATGGCGTTGAAATGGCGCCGGGAGATGGATTAAAAATTACTGATGAAGAAAAGTTGGATTTCAAATCAGTAAGCGAAGAGGCGATTAAAGCTTTAGTGTTTGAATTGCCTTAAGCCGAGTTTAGGTTAAATAATAAAAAATTGGCGAAAACCCTGTTAGTTCATGTATTGAATACAACTGCCAAGTAGTTTAGGATTTTTATAAGTTAAACAGCAAATAGAAAGGCGTAAACTCAATGATCCTTCGCCGCATTACAAAACACGTCAGGGAGCAGAATTGGTTCGCAATTTGGCTGGACTTTTTTATTGTTGTTATCGGCGTTTTTATCGGAATTCAGGTCTCAAATTGGAACGCCAGCCTTAGCCAAAAAGAACGCGCCCATAGCTATTTAGAACGGCTTGAATCTGATTTGGCAAGTGATTTAGAAATCATCAACAATCGACAAAAATTCTATAGTAATGTAATTCTGTACGGTAATCAGGCGTTAGCTTATGCAGAAGCAGAAGAGCAAAACCGTGAAGCAAATTGGCCAACAATTTTAGCTTTTTTTCAGGCTAGTCAAATTTTTCAGTATTACCCTAACGATGCGACTTATTCCGAATTAAAAAGTGTCGGAGAGTTTAATTTAATCGAAAATACTGATATCCGTTCTATTCTAACAAAATATTATTTAACGGGAACCGAGCAATACGACTTCGCGTTTCGAGATGACCCCAAATATAGAGAAACTATTCGAGGGCTCACGCCCTCTAAAGTTACCAACTTCATATGGAAAAATTGTCATGAAAACACACAAATAAATGAACAGCGCTTTTTAGAATGTGACTCCCCCATTGAAGCCGCTGAAATAAAGCGAGTCCTTGATAATTATGTAAGTAGACCTAAGGTTGTAGAGGAGTTGCGTTTTTGGATGTCGTCCTTACAAACAAGCCAGAACATACTTAAAACAGTGAGTATTAGCGCTCAATCACTAAAAAATATTATTAGCACCGAATTGACTAAAAGCTAATAACGTCCTTTGTAAGCGAAGCGCCTTGTGCGCCCTACGGCAAAATGTGTTTGCCATAGGTTGGCTCATTTATTACGTCTGTCCCAACCAATTTCATCATAATTGAAGGTCAAGTAAAGCCTGTTGTTGTCCATTGCTTAGATTAGAGATCGCGTTTATTCTACTTATCCCGAGTTTAGGTTACCTATACTCACATTGCATGATTAAAAAATTCAAGTCGAAGGACTATTTTTAGATGTTTTACAAAAGTAAGTTAATCAAAGGTTTTAGAGGATGGTTACTGCTATTCAGCACCTCTTTATTTATATTTAGCCATAGTATTTGTGCTACCACGTTAAATATAGTGACTGAACATCTAGCACCTTTTCAGATTGTAAATGCCGAAGGAATAGGTGGCCTATCAACTGAAATTGTTGAAACAGTATTAAAAGCTTCGGGTTATCAATACGTTATCGAAGCACATCCTTGGTCCATGTCTTTTAATAGAGCTAAACAAGAAGAAAATACCTGCATTTATTCATTAGCTTATATTCCAGCTCGAAAATCGATGTTTAAATGGGTTGGGCATATCATTAAAAGCTCTATCTCATTTTACAGCTTGGCCAATAACCCATTAAAAATCAGTCGCTTAAGTGATGCTGAAAAATATAATACGGCGGTTATTAGGGACGACGTAACACACCACTATTTATTAAATAATGGTTTCGTAGAGAATGAAAATATCTATGTCATGGATAGTTATGACTCATTATTAAAATTGCTTGATACGCCAAGTCGTAATATCGATTTAGTTGTGATTAATAATGATTTAATCCGCAATAGATTAGAAAACATTCAAGAGACTGCAAAGTACAAAGCTGTTTATTTACTTGAGGATTTGACCCTAGATTTTTATTTTGCTTGCAGTCTTCAAACAAAACAAAGTGTTGTAGATGACATTAAGGAAACAATGGCAAGTTTGGAGCAGCAAGGAGTACTTTTAAAAATTAGAGAGAAGTGGCAAAAAAGCATGAGTGATCTATTGTGATTTTTCTTGAAACCCTTGTATGTACTAGTGCTAATAGGAAAGGTTGAAGTGAATTGGCTAAAAAAGTATTGGTTATTTTTATTTGTATCGTTTGCCCAGGGCGTAAAGTCTGAAGAATTAGTCTTGGTTGTTGGCCTAACAACTCCTCCCTACGTTATTCAAGATGAGAATGCTGGATTCGAAATCGAGTTGATGCGAAGTGTGTTAGCTACTTTAGATTATGAGATTTCGATATTGTATGTTCCATATGGGCGCGCCTATGAAACAATGCAACAAATACAGGCAGATATAGGCCTCACACTATCTGATAAAATTGCAGTAGACAGTGAAATATTGAGTCTGCCCTATGTTAGCTATCAAAACGTGGCTGTAAGTCTGCTGGATAAATCGATTAAGTTGGATAGGTTGGAAGATCTTCAAGGCTTTAGTGTGGTTGCTTTTCAGAACGCCAGAAAGGTTTTAGGTACTGCATTTGCGGCAGCAGTCAAAACAGGCCCACTGTACATCGAGTTACCAGAACAGAGTAGACAAGTAAAATTATTACTTGCTGGCAAGGTTGAAGTGATTGTTCTGGATATCAACATCTTTAAGTACTTTTCAAAGTCGATAACAGGGGCTAGCCAGATGGAAAAAGTGCAGGTACACAGTCTTTTTCCATCTATTCAATATAGAGCCGCTATTAGCGATCCTGTTTTGCGAAAAGCATTCAATCGAGCTCTTTCAGAGTACCTAAGCACCGCCGAATACAGCAAATTAATGGCAAAATATGACATGACCTTTGCACCTCAAAATTAGTCTGTAAAGCTACAGTTAAGTTATCCTGAGTTCCGCTTAATTTATATAAAAGTGACTATTTCACTTAATGCTTTTTTGTTTAATGCATGCTGTGGCACAGTGGCATCTTCTGCGGGATAACCCACAATCAACAACATATATGGCCGTTCGTTATCAGGGCGATCACATATTTTGGACAAAAAACTCATGGGTTTAGGTGTATGGGTCAAAGTTACCAAGCCACTGTGATGTAAAGCATTGATGAGAAAACCTGTGGCAATACCCACAGACTCATGTACGTAGTAGTTTGTTTGTTTATTACCGTCTTCTTGCTGAGTATTTTTTTGGCTAAAAATAGCAATTAGCCAAGGGGCATGCTCTAAATAAGGTTTATCGGCATCGGTGCCTAAGGGTTTCAGAGCGCCTAACCATTCATCCCCACCACGACCATCGTAAAAACCTTTTTCGTGGGCTTCAGCCTGCTCGCGGACTTGTGTTTTGACTTCCTTTGAATGAATAGCTACAAAATGCCAAGGTTGGTGGTTGGCACCATTTGGCGCAGTGCCAGCAGCTTTAATGCAGTTTTCGATGATGGATTTAGACACCGGGCGGTCACTAAATTTGCGAATACTATGGCGACGTTTGATGTCTGTGTAAAATTGTTCGGAGCGCACCAGCATTTCTGCTGGTGGATATTCTATAAAATCCTTTAGTGGTAAAGCATCATGTTCTTGCATGGGCGTCTCTTTTATTTTTTGCCCACTGTATTTTATCGAGACGGATTTTGCCAGAAATTAACTCTATGCCACTTTTAATGCAGCCTCACGGCTGGAAAGGTATTCATTGTAAGTACCTTGGAAATTGATGACTTCTTGCTCAGAAATTTCAATTACTCGGGTGGCCAAAGAGGATACAAATTGTCTGTCGTGGCTAACAAATATGAGCGTACCATCGAATTTTTTGAGGGCGTTATTTAATGCTTCAATCGCTTCCATATCCATGTGGTTGGTGGGTTCGTCCATAATCAGCACATTGATATCTGACATCATCAATTTACCAAACAATAAACGGTTTTTCTCTCCGCCCGAACAAACCTTAGCTTTTTTATTAAAATCGTCAGCGGTAAATAACAAACTACCCAACAAAGCGCGTACGGCTAGGTCATCGTGTTTTGGTGTACGCCACTGTGACATCCAATCAAACAAGGTTAGATCAGTGTCGAAGTCAGCTGTGCTGTCTTGTGGGCAATAACCAATAGTAGCATTTTCAGACCATTTTATGACGCCTGAACTGGCTTGTAAGTCATCTATCAAACAACGTAAAAAGGTCGTTTTGCCTACGCCGTTTTCGCCGATTATTGCTAGTTTTGCACCGGCTTCTAAGATTAAGTCTGCATTATTAAACAGTGGTGTGTTATCAAAGCCATGACCCACTTGCTCGAGGATCAAAGCCTGACGATGTAACTTTTTATGCTGTTTAAGTATGATCTTAGGTGTGCGACGGCTGGAAGACTTCACTTCATCTAAAGTGATTTTATCCATTTTTTTAGCACGAGATGAGGCTTGTTTTGCTTTTGATGCATTGGCTGAGAAGCGGTCAACAAAGGCTTGCAGTTCGTTTATTTCGGCACTTTTCTTGGCATTTTCTGTTATCAATTGTTCTTGAATTAACGAAGATGCTGCTTGATAAGCTTCATAGTTACCTGGGTATATACGTAGCTCGCCGTAATCTATGTCTGCCATATGCGTACATACTGAATTTAAGAAATGACGATCATGAGAAATAATGATCATGGTGCATTTACGTTCATTCAATACTTCAGCCAACCAATTTATGGTGTAAATATCCAAGTTGTTGGTTGGTTCATCTAGTAATAATATATCTGGATTGGCAAATAAGGCCTGTGCCAATAATACCCGTAATTTTTTACCGGGAGCAATTTGCGCCATTAGACCAAAATGAGAATCTTCTGCAATGCCTGCTTCTAAGAGAATATCGCCTGCACGGGACTCGGCAGTGTAACCATCCATTTCAGCGAATTGAGTTTCAAGTTCAGCTACATGCATACCGTCTGCTTCGCTCATTTCTGGCTTAGAATAAATTTCGTCTCTTTCTTGTTTGATTTTCCAAAGTTTTGCGTCACCCATTATAACGGTGTCGACTACTGTGTATTTTTCAAAAGCGAATTGGTCTTGGCTTAGTGTGCCGACTTTATCCCCAGGAGTAATAGACACATTGCCAGCGCTTGGCACCAATTCTCCACTGAGAATTTTCATAAATGTGGATTTACCACAGCCGTTAGCACCAATAAGTCCGTAGCGGTTGCCGTGGCCAAATTTGGCCGAGATGTTTTCAAACAAAGGCTCAGCGCCAAATTGCATGGTGATATTTGCAGTAGAAATCAAAAGTAGGTCGTCCAGAAAAAAGAAAATTAATCGATATGCCAAACAAGTGGATTACCACTCGAGAAACAAAGGCCGCGCATCATACGGAAATACACTGCTAAAGTCGAGTCGACTTGATGATTATTTATACAAAATTAGTATCATTGTACTTCTTATAAACCACTTGGTAGCATTTATAAGCACGCTAATTTTTGATGGATTATTTATGCCCCTTCGTTTTGATTTAAAATCCTTTGTCTTTGTTTTGTTGATACTTTTTGTTTCCGCATGTGTAACACCTCCTCCGCCCATTAGCGAAATTGACCACCTAACGGCTAGAGCACAGAAAGTTGAAATTATTCGCGACGATTTTGGGGTGCCACATATTTACGGTAAGACAGATGCAGACGCGGTATTTGGTTTGTTGTATGCCCAAGCAGAGGATGATTTTAAACGGGTTGAGCGCAATTACATTTGGGCCATCGGTAGACTGGCAGAGGTTGATGGCAAAACAGCTATATACAGTGATTTACGGGCTCGTTTGTTTATGACCATTGAACAAGCAAAATTAGCTTATGAAAACTCCCCTGCATCACTTAAAGCTTTATGTGATGCCTTTGCTGATGGACTCAATTATTACCTGGCCACACATCCAGAAGTTAAGCCCGCTTTATTAACAAGATTTGAACCGTGGATGCCGATGTTTTTTTCTGAAGGGTCGATAGGTGGCGATATTGAACAAATTTCAGTAAAAGGCATAAAAGCTTTTTATGGCAACAGAGTTGATAATCCAGATACACCAGAGTTAGCGATGGCAGAGCCTAGTGGTTCCAATGGTTTTGCTATTTCCGGCAAGTTGACAGAATCTGGGCATGCGATGTTATTGATCAATCCCCATACTTCTTTTTACTTTCGACCGGAAGTGCATGTTGCCAGTGAAGAAGGTCTAAACGCTTACGGCGCAGTGACTTGGGGGCAGTTTTTTGTTTATCAGGGGTTTAACGAGAAAAATGGCTGGATGCACACTTCGACTCATGTGGATTTTATGGATGAATATCTTGAAACCATTATCGAACGTGGTGAGGATGTATATTATCTATATGATGGTGATGAATTAAAGTTTGATGTTTCAACTGTATCCTTGAAGTATCGCGATGGAGACAGCTATAAACTCAAAACGTTTGCTACTTATCGAACTCATCATGGGCCAGTGACACATATGGTGAATGGCCAATGGGTAACGACGCGTATTAATTGGGATCCGGTTCAGGCTTTACAGCAATCATTTATTCGCAGTAAAACCTCAAACCACGATGAATTTCGCAATATGATGGACATGCGTACTAACTCGTCAAACAACACCGTTTATGCTGATGCAGATGGCAATATCGCCTATTATCACGGTAATTTTATCCCTAAGCGTGATCCCCGTTATGATTATTCTAAGCCGGTGGATGGCTCAATTAAAGAAACTGACTGGAATGGTCTGCACACAGTAGATGAAACCATTAATATTCTTAATCCTGCTAATGGTTGGATCCAAAATGCTAATTCTACACCTTTCACTGCTGCGGCTGAATTCAGTCCTAAAGCAGAAGATTATCCAACATATATGGCCCCAGACTCTGAAAATTATCGTGGAATACACGCAGTTCAAGTCTTAACCGATCAATCTGATTTTACTTTAGACAAGTTAATTGAGGTTGCTTATGACCCCTATTTACCCGGTTTTAAAACCCTTATATCAGGCCTTATAAAGGCTTATGACGGATCCAGCAAGCCTCCAATAAATTTAGCTGAACCCATTAATGCACTTCGTCAGTGGGATTATCGGGTATCAGTGGATTCTACCGCCATGTCTCTGGCCCATTTTTACGGTATGCAATATTTAGCTAAAGGCTCTCGTGCAAAGGGTCAAAGTTTCATGCAAAGAATAGAACATTATGGCAGTGGCTCGCTGCGCTCAGAAAGATTAAGCATCTTTGAACAGGTAGTAGATAAGCTGATCGCAGATTTTGGTCAGTGGAATACTCCTTGGGGCGATATTAATCGACTACAAAGACTCACAGGCGATATTGATTTGCCTGTGGACGACACACAACCAAGTATTCCAATTGGTTTGGCATCAGGTCGATGGGGCGCTTTAGCGGCTTTTGGTGCTCGTAGTGTAAATGGTAGTAAAAAACTTTATGGTTACAGAGGCAATAGTTTTGTAGCTGTGGTGGAATTTGGCGAAAAAGTAAAAGCTAAATCACTATTAGCTGGCGGTCAAAGTGGTGACCCCACATCGGTGCATTTTTATGATCAAGCGCAACGTTATGCCCAAGGTCAGTTTAAAGATGTTGCCTATTATAAAGAAGACGTGCTTAAACGAGCTGTTGAGAGGTATCGACCTGGTTATCGTGAGTAGTTTACATGGCATTCCGATATGGCTAGGATTAACCCCTAGCCATATCGTCACCTTTTGTATTAGCAGGTCGAGCTTTTAAATACTGTTGAGTCATTTTTTCCGCAGAACGACCCGCTACATAACCACCCAAACCAATTTGTAATAGAGTCCATGCGTCACCTGCCAGTGGACTAGGTAACCAACCAAAGCTATCAAATACTACTAAAGCTAAAAAAGTTAACATAGTGATAGGCCTCCAGTTGCGCTGCAGCCATGACTGGCCTGTTGCTTCGGCGGTGATTATGGCGGTTTTACCCTCCAGTAGTTTGCTTTCGTAATCAATGACTTTGGCTAATAACTCGTTTTCTACCGCTTTGATTTGTGCCTGAAGTTTAAGTTTTTCTTCGTCGCTGGTGTGTATCTCATCGATTAACTTTACGGCTGGTTCAAAGATGTTACTGATAAAAGAAAAAACGTTCATATCCCCTCCTAGGAATTTTAGTGTTCTGAGTTAGGCATCATCTTTTTAAATGCCCCATAGTGTTTTTGTATTTTGTCGCCATATACTTTTTTCTGACCTTTACCGTTGTACATGCCAGCAAAATCTTCAAAAGCGAGATCTTTTAGGTACCGCAACATTCTTGGTGAGAAAAAATCGAAAAGGCCGTTAACTTGACCCTGAATACTGTGAGCAAAGGCATCAAACATTTCCACTACCGATTGGTAACCAATACGCTCAAAATGAAACCCCATAATTTGAGGGGCACCCATGCTGATAGATAACATTGCCGCGTTTTCATCTAACTGACGAGCAAATTCAAATACTTGCCATTCGTTTAATTGACGACCATGAAATGATAGCCATTCGCCGCTTGGTTCCCTTCGCCATTCATGGCCCTGCCATACTTTGTTATTACTGTATCTAAAATGTTGGCGAAATTGTTGTGGGTTATGTTTGCCCCAAAACTTCCAAAACTTATGGTTTTCAAAACGAATGATCATACGGTCACTGTTGTTTTGTTCAAAACCTTTACCTGAGCTTTCTACGCAGAGCACAGCTAAAGCACAGGCCACATCAAGCTGCTTTTTATCGCTCAATTCAGTTAATAATGCGCCCCATCTATTCCATGTTGCCGCAGCATTACGTTGTTCACTGGTGCCAGTAACAGTTAAAATTGTGGTGGGTGTGAGGCGGGATAATTCTTGACCCAATTCTTCGATCGGAATACCGATGTCGTCTTGGTGATCGGCTAAAGCGATAGGGTCTAATTGTTCGTTGTTGGTCTTGGTTGCATCTATTGGTTTTAAATATTGACTGGCGACATAACCTCTATTGCCATTAAAGCGAATTTGACTCCAACTTTGTTGTCTCCCTTCAACCCAAACTTTGCCATCAAAGTTAAGTTGACCAAATAAACTGGCACTAGAGTAGGGGGCTGAGCGAACATTTAAGAGGTCGGTGTTGACCTTGGCATAGTATCCCTTTGATACATAAACCAAATCGACATACTTTGCGGCAACATAAGCAGTCTCACCATTAAATTCTATTTCTAACCATTCATCTAGAAAGGCTAGGGTTTTAATTGAGGCGCCGCGACTTATTGTTGCTAAGTGTTTGGCACTGGATGATGGGGCTTGGCGAACATTCAATCTGTTGATGTTAACTGTGCCAGTGAGTCTGGCCAAGTCGTTAACTGGCTTGAGGTAGTGGGCTGATATAAAACCAAAGGTATCGTTGTAGTTAAATTGAATCCAATTATTAAAAGGCCCATCACCCTTAACCACCATGCCTTCAGTGAGTTGCCCTAGAATGGCTCCACTGGAGGTGGGCATACTACGTACATTGAGTAACGAAGTTGAAACAGCGCCTAACATTGACTTATTCCAAATAGATAGGGAGTAGAAAATGTGTCCAGCATGTCATTTATCCTTTGACCAATGAATATTTTATGGATGTTTTTAAGAATTAGCAGATAATCTTAAAAATGCCATTAATATCAAGTAGTATTGCTTGGTATTATCTGTAAATAGTTTTGAACTCAAATACGTTTTCTACGTATTCAACCTCAAGTTAATTTTCTACTTTATTCATTGCTAACGGCCACGTTAGTAAAAGGACCATCAATGCAAGAAAACCCTAGTGTCATCCAAAAGTTTTTTCAGCACGAAGCTGCGAGTGGATTTATTTTAGTTTTTGCTGCTGTGCTCGCCATGATCATGGCAAACAGCCCACTTAATAATTTTTACAACGGTTTGTTGGAAATCCCAGTCAGTGTGCGTTTTGGCGCCTTTGAAATCGCCAAACCCCTTATTTTATGGGTCAACGATGGCCTTATGGCTATCTTTTTCTTTTTAGTTGGCCTAGAGATAAAACGTGAAATTTTAGGTGGTAACTTATCTTCACCTTCGCAAATCACCTTGCCAGCAATAGCTGCTGTTGCTGGGATTGTTTTCCCTGCGTTAATTTATGTGTGGTTTAATGCTGATGATCCTGTGGCGATTAAAGGTTGGGCTATCCCTTCTGCCACAGATATTGCTTTTGCTGTTGGCGTGTTTACGATTTTTGGCAAGTCATTACCTCTGAGTTTGAAATTATTTTTGCTCAGTGTCGCCATATTCGATGATATTGGTGCCATTGTTATTATTGCCTTGTTTTACTCGCAAGACTTGTCAACCACATCCTTGATTGTAGCGGTATCTGGATTGGTGGTGTTATTCGCTTTAAACAGATTTAAAGTGCGTACTCAAGCGGCCTATATTTTAGTCGGAGTGGTAGTTTGGGCTGCGGTGTTGAAGTCTGGGGTACATGCTACTTTAGCCGGTTTTGCTTTAGCTTGGTTTATCCCAATGACGGTCAAGAATGAAGATGGCCACCCTATGCTTGAGCATATGGAACATCAGTTACATCCGTGGGTCGGTTTTTTTGTACTACCTATATTTGCTTTTGCCAATGCTGGTGTCTCATTTATCGGCGCCAGTTTAGACAATATATTCAATCCTATTACTTTGGGTATAGCGGCGGGATTGTTTATAGGGAAACAGGTGGGTATTTTTGGAATCTGTTGGCTAACCGTCAAATCTGGTTTAGCTAAATTACCAGAACATGCTACTTGGCCTCAGTTATATGGCGTGACCTTGTTGTGCGGAATTGGTTTTACTATGAGTCTGTTTATTGGTTCGTTAGCCTTTGAAGATCAACCACTTGAATACCAGGTTAGTGTAAAAGTGGGAGTCTTATTAGGTTCGTTACTATCTGCCTTTATAGGCGCTTTTATATTAGCGAAAGTAGGTAACCAAGGTAATAAATCCACTCCATTGCCTTAGAGTTTTATTTCTGATAAAGAAAGTTTAAATAGCCAACAATTTTTGTTGGCTATTTATTATAGCTTACTAAATTTTCCGCCAACTACCTCGTAAACCAGCCTAGCTGCTAGTTTCGCTGTTCTGTTGTCAATATCATAGTTGGGATTCATTTCTGCAATATCTGCTAATCGCCAGTTATAGTGAAAAGCAGCTTGTGACTGAGCTATCCAGCGCAGCATTTGAATGACAAATTCTACTGAAATACCCAAAGCACTAGGCGCACTGACGCCAGGCGCAACATTCGCCGCAAATGCATCAAGACAAACAGTGACATAAAGCTCATCGACCTGTTTTAACATCGGCTCAAGCAGTTGTTTGGCAGCGTTAGTATTGCAATCAATATCCAGTAAGTATCGAGTGTTGGTTTGCTTGGCATAATTAAACAGTGCTGTGGTATTTGACGATTCGGCGACACCCAAGCAGGCATAATGAAACGGTTGACTGTTTGTTTGGCAAAATTCAGCAATTTGTCTAAAGGGCGTGCCTGAACTGGTCTTTTGAGCAGGATTACGCAGATCAAAATGGGCATCAAAATTAACAATACCAATTTTTTTGTTTGAGCCAGATCTAAGATGCTGAACTAAGCCTTGGTAACTGCCCCAAGCAATTTCGTGTCCGCCGCCTAAGCCGATTACAAATGAATGTTCATCTAGGTTTTTGGCTATTTGCTGGGTATATTGATGTTGGGAATCACTCAAAGATGTTGCAGCAACAATATTGCCAGCATCGAGTAAATCATAATCTGCATGCCAAGCTAAGTTCGCCAAAGCATTACGGATTACATTTGGACCTTGAGCTGCTCCAATTCTGCCTTTATTAGCGGCCACACCTAAATCACATTCAAAACCGAGCAGGGCGCAACTGTTGATTTGTTGTCGGGTATCTATTATCTGATGCCAGCGTAATCCATTTTGACCGTCTTCGGTATCTTCGCGGCCTTGCCAGTGATAGCTTTTATTTAGTTTCACCATGTTATTAACAGCCCTTTCCAGCAAACCATTTAGCGAATGGTCTATGTTGATTAATGCCATACACTAGCTCTGCGGGATGTTCGATATCCCATAAACATAAGTCAGCATCTAAGCCTTCTTTAATTTGCCCTTTGTTAGTGAGTCCCAATGCTTTTGCTGCATGAGCGGTGACTCCATAAAGCACTTCTTCTGGGGTCAAACCAAACAACACGCTCGCCATATTCATTATGGTTAAGATGGATGCTATAGGTGAGCTGCCGGGATTTAAATCTGTGGCTATCGCAATAGGAACACCATTGGCTCTTAATTCAGCTACAGGTGGTTTTTGGGTTTCACTAAGGTAATAAAATGCGCCAGGAAGTAAAACTGCAACAGTGCCTGAGTGTTTTATTGCGGGGATGTCTTTTGGATCTAAATATTCAATATGATCCACAGAAAGCGCACCAAACTCAGCTGCCAATTTGGCACCTTTCAAGTCAGAGAGTTGCTCAACATGGGCTTTCACATTTAATTCGTGAGTTTTAGCTGCTGCAAAAATCTTGCGACATTGTGCCGGTGAGAACCCTATGCTTTCACAAAATACATCGACACAATTTGCCAATTTTTGTTTAGCGACAACAGGTATCACCTGTTCGCAAATAAATTGTACATAATCATCTGGGTTAGAGCGGTATTCTTTAGGAACAGTGTGTGCACCCAAGTAAGTGGTTACTATATTCACAGGCAAATACTCAGCAATTTGTTGGGCAACCTTGAGCATTTTTACTTCGGTATGCATATCCAAACCATAACCCGACTTCACTTCAATGCAGGTCACACCTTCTTCAGCTAATCTCGCTGCACGTTTAATTGCGCTAACCAGCAGTGTTTGTTCAGATGCTTCTCTGGTGGCATTTACCGTACCTAAAATGCCGCCACCTTGTTGGGCTATTTGTGTGTAGCTTTTGCCTTGCAAACGTTGTTCAAATTCATTGGCACGGTTGCCGCCATAAACCAGGTGAGTGTGACAATCGATAAAGCCAGGTAATAACCATTTATTTTCGCCATCGAATCTTTGTTTGCAGTGATAGGAACCTTGAGAACCATCGAATATGGCCAGTACCTTGCCGTTTTTTACGGCAACAGAAGACTGGGAGAGTAAGCCGTAAGCTTTGCCATTTTTTTGCATTGAAGCAATACGCACATTATCTATTATCACATCACACTGCTCAGTCATGACTTATCTCTTCCAGTTTAGATTCAAATTAGTTTACTTGTACATACTTGTATATACAAGTATGTTGCTATAGATTATATGCCAAGGTAGTGGAGTGGTTGATGATGATTAAAAAATCCCCGGTGCAAGCCAGATTTGTACAAATTAAGTCTGCATTATTAGACAAAATAGAACGTGGCGAAATGTCTCCAGGTGACAAAGTTCAGTCAGAAAATCAATTAGCCGAAAGCTTTGGTGTAAGTCGTATGACGGCCCGCCGTGCTTTGACTGAATTGGTGACTGAAGGAATTTTGGCTCGTTCTCAAGGCGTAGGCACCTTTGTTTCTGACAGCAGGCCCATGAGTTCGATCCTTGAAATCCGCAGCATAGACGACGAGATCCTCAAAAGAGGACATCGTTATTCAAACAAAGTGTTAGCTGTGGAAACGGAACTTGCGTCAGAACAACAAAGTGCTTGGTTAGGAGTTGCGGCGAATAGTTTGGTCTTTCACACTAAGATTGTGCATATGGAAAACGGACTCGCAATTCAGTTTGAAGACCGATTAGTGAATCCTGCTTTAGCGCCGCAATATATTGAACAAGACTTCACCCAAACTACCGCCAATCATTATTTAAGCAGGATAGCGCCTCTCACTGAAGCAGATCATTCTGTTGAAGCCATTTTGCCCGACAAAGAATTGGCTCTTTTATTGAACATTCATATTGCCCAACCCTGTTTGAAGATCAGTCGTCGCACTTATTCAAGCAAAGGCGTTGTCAGTTATGCCCGTTTATATCATCCAGGCAACCGCTATCGAATAGGCGGACACCTTGATTTTCATCCCGCACATTAGGAAATTATTATGAATCGTAATGATCCCAACCGAACTATCCGCGCACCTAGAGGCAACCAACTCAACACTAAGAGCTGGCAGACAGAAGCACCTCTTAGGATGTTAATGAATAACCTTGATCCAGAAGTAGCTGAACATCCACAGAGTTTAGTGGTTTACGGTGGCATTGGTCGGGCTGCAAGAGATTGGCCAAGTTACGACAAGATTGTTGAAGTACTCAAACGCCTGAATAACGATGAAACATTGCTTATACAAAGTGGTAAACCTGTAGGCGTGTTTCCTACTCACGAAAATGCACCACGGGTCATTATTGCGAACTCAAACTTAGTACCACACTGGGCAACCTGGGAGCACTTTAATGAGTTAGATAAGAAAGGCCTGATGATGTATGGGCAGATGACAGCTGGCTCATGGATATACATTGGTTCACAAGGAATAGTGCAGGGCACTTATGAAACCTTTGTCAGTGTGGCAAAACAACATTTTAATGGTGAAGCCAAAGGCCGCTGGATATTAACCGGTGGCCTGGGTGGCATGGGTGGCGCGCAACCTTTGGCGGCTACTATGGCTGGTTT
>TARA_R110002153_G_scaffold25502_6_pt1 | contig 43614 bp, 38 predicted proteins | sample TARA_R110002153 | Tara Oceans TARA_R110002153 (sample SAMEA4398193) | marine metagenome | biome: Polar Biome; feature: [SRF] surface water layer (ENVO:00010504); material: water (ENVO:00002006), including particulate matter (ENVO:01000060) such as... | depth 5 m | reverse complement strand
CCGGAGAGGTGGGTGAGTGGCTGAAACCAGTTCCCTGCTAAGGAACCGTACGTTTATTCGTACCGAGGGTTCGAATCCCTCCCTCTCCGCCATTAGGTTTTGATGTGAAAGTTTTTAATGCGCGTGTAGCTCAGCTGGATAGAGTACCTGGCTACGAACCAGGTGGTCGGAGGTTCGAATCCTTCCACGCGCACCATATTTCAAAGATTTTTTAGAAGATAGTTAAATGTTAGTTATACTTCTAAAGCAAACCGGTTTAAGCGCGTGTAGCTCAGCTGGATAGAGTACCTGGCTACGAACCAGGTGGTCGGAGGTTCGAATCCTTCCACGCGCACCAAATAAAAAAGCCCATAAAATTTTATGGGCTTTTTTATTGTCTCGAAATTCTAAATCCTGTTTGATAAATCAAATTAACGGTTAGCCAATTGAATTAGACTCTCCTTGGAGTGTTTTATGATACTTCATGTAAGTATCATGTTAATGGTTTACTTTAAGTGGGTAAATATTCACAATATCCGAATATTTTATTATTCTTTATGCACTTTTCCTCTTGGCCTTTTGTTGTGTTTTCTTAGGCTGCATGGTACTTATCACCTACTAAATTGTTTAATATTGAGATCACGTTTGTATGCAGCCTGAAGTCGCAAATGCTCTTGTCGAAGCCGCTAATTTATTAGTTGTTGGAATGGTAGTGGTATTTCTGTTTTTATCGATGTTAATTGGTGCAGTTACTTTGATTGCTTGGATTAATAAACTTATTCCAGATGAGTCGCTAAACACTATAGAAAACCACTCAAGATTTACTAATAACACTTTGCCTAATAACCAAGGCGTTTCTCCAAAGATTGTGGCTGTGATTAGCTCAGCTATCGTTCAGCACAGACAGCCACACTAGTTTAAAATTTTAAGGAAGTATCCTCATGCGTAAACCACTAGCGATTACAGATGTTGTATTGCGTGACGCTCACCAATCATTGTTTGCAACCAGAATGCGTCTCGAAGACATGTTACCGATAGCAAGTAAATTAGACGATATTGGCTATTGGTCTCTAGAAACATGGGGTGGCGCGACTTTTGATGCCTGCATTCGTTATTTAGGAGAAGATCCATGGGATCGCATTCGTCAACTTAAAAAGGCTATGCCTAAAACTAAGCAGCAAATGTTGTTACGTGGCCAGAATCTTTTAGGATATCGTCATTACGCCGATGATGTAGTGGAAAAATTTGTAGAGCGAGCACATACAAATGGTGTTGATGTGTTCCGTATATTTGATGCGATGAACGATATTCGTAACCTTCAAACTGCAGTTAAAGCAGCGATTAAACAAGGTGCACATGCTCAAGGAACCATGTCTTACACAGTGTCACCTGTGCATTCTTTGCAAACTTGGTTGGATATGGCCAACGAGTTACAAGACATGGGCGTGCATTCAATTTGTATAAAAGACATGGCAGGTTTGTTAAAACCATATGAATGTGAAGAACTGGTGACTAGGTTAAAAGAATCTATCGAAGTACCTATTGCTTTGCATTGTCATGCAACGACCGGCTTGAGCGCCGCTACCTATCAAAAAGCGATTGATGCAGGTATCGATATTTTAGACACCTCTATTTCATCGATGAGTATGACCTATGGTCATACAGCGACTGAAACTATAGTATCTATAGTTGAAGGTACTGAGCGTGATACTGGTTTGGCTTTGCCAGCTTTTACTGAAATTGCTAGTTATTTCCGTGATGTACGTAAAAAGTATGCAGAGTTCGAAGGTAGCCTCAAAGGTGTTGATGCACGTATTTTGATAGCACAAGTTCCTGGTGGCATGTTAACCAACATGGAAAGTCAGCTGAAAGAGCAGGGTGCTGAAGATAAAATGGATGAAGTGCTTTTAGAAATTCCGAGAGTAAGAGAAGATCTTGGTTTTATTCCGCTAGTTACACCGACCTCGCAGATAGTTGGCACTCAATCTGTTATCAATGTAATAACAGGTGAACGTTACAAAAGCATCAGTAAAGAAACCGCCGGTGTACTCAAAGGCGAATATGGGGCCACTTCTGCACCTGTGAACAAAGAATTACAACTGCGAGTATTAGATGGTAAAGAAGCCATTACATGTCGCCCAGCAGACCTTATTGACGACGAGTTAGCGGCGCTTACCTCCGAACTTACAGATATTGTCAAAAAAGAATCTATCCAAACAGCAGATGATTTGGTGGATGACGTGTTGACCTATGCATTGTTCCCACAAATCGGCTTAAAGTTTCTTAAAAATAGAAATAACCCTGATGCGTTTGAGCCAATGCCGGGTCAAACACCACAAGTTGCTGCTAGCAATGTTGTTGCGACTGAGGCTACAAGCTCTGGCGCTGCGACGTATTCAGTGCGTGTAGACGGTCAAGTGTTTGAGGTTGAAGTGGCTCAAAGTGGTGAGTTAACCAATGTGCAAGTAGCTTCTAGTTCCGGGCCTGTAGCACAAGGGGCTAGTTCTTCTTCAGCAACAGGACAAACATTAAATTCACCTTTGGCAGGGAATATTTTTAAAGTGCTGGTCAAAGAAGGTGATGTAGTTAATACAGGTGATGTTGTCATCATTATGGAAGCTATGAAAATGGAAACTGAAATTCGTGCCTCCGTTTCGGGTGCTGTATCCAATATTTCAACTAAAGAAGGTGATGCCGTGCAAACGGGACAACCTTTATTAGTTATAGGATAAGGCACACAAATGGAAAAGCTCGAATTATTATGGCAAAGCACCTCATTGGCTCATTTTGAGTTAGGTCAGGTGATCATGATGAGCGTTGGTGCATTATTACTTTATTTAGCTATTGTTAAAAAGTTTGAACCTTTGCTACTGTTACCTATTGGTTTTGGTGCTGTATTAACCAACATTCCATTGGCAGGTTTTAGTGATCCTGGTGGATTGCTTTACCTTGTTTATCATGTTGGTATCGATACTGGGGTCTTCCCATTGCTGATTTTTATGGGCGTTGGAGCAATGACGGACTTTAGCGCATTGATTGCCAACCCTAGAATGTTGCTACTTGGCGCTGCAGCCCAATTTGGTATCTTCGGTACACTATTTGGTGCGATAGCCTTGAACATGGTTCCAGGCTTCGAATTTTCACTACAAGATGCCGCAGCCATCGCCATTATCGGTGGTGCTGATGGGCCTACTGCTATATTTTTAGCCTCAAAACTAGCGCCTGATCTTCTCGGTGCTATTGCGGTAGCCGCTTATTCCTACATGGCGTTAGTGCCTCTTATTCAACCACCTATCATGCGTTTATTAACTAGCGAAGATGAAAGAAAAATAGAAATGCCACAGCTTAGGACTGTGTCTAAGCGTGAGAAAATTGTATTTCCTCTAGCGGTACTATTGCTTTGTATTTTGTTTTTACCTACAGCTACTCCTTTAGTTGGAATGTTTTGTTTGGGTAACTTAATGAAAGAGTCTGGTGTAGTAGATAGGCTCAGTAATAGTGCACAAAATGAATTAATTAATGTTGTAACTATCTTTTTGGGCTTAGCGGTTGGCTCGAAATTATCAGCCGATAAGTTTTTGACAGTAGAAACGTTAGGTATTTTGGCGCTAGGTGCTATCGCGTTCTCTATAGGTACAGCAGCAGGCATATTAATGGCAAAAGCAATGAGCAAACTTAGTAGCCAAAAGATCAACCCATTGATTGGGGCTGCGGGGGTATCTGCTGTGCCTATGGCTGCAAGGGTGGTTAACAAAGTTGGACTAGAGGCAAACCATCATAACTTCTTGTTGATGCATGCTATGGGGCCTAATGTAGCTGGAGTCTTAGGCTCAGCAGTCGCTGCTGGCATATTGTTAGCTTTGGTAGGGTAAAATAACTAAATTGATTTCGGACTGAGGAATGTCGAAGAATTAAATATTAATTTATATTTCAAAGAGGAAATCGATATCAATGGCATTTATCAGGTATTTGATGGGCCAGAAATAGCGGTGCTGACAGGCACTGCTTATTCCTAACAAAGGTTACTAAATATGGTGCTAATATTTGCTCATTCGACTTAGTGCCATTCCCTATGTGCCAACCAGTGTTAATTATTCTGTCTATTAACCAATGCTTGATGAGAATCTACTAACTTTTTAGTGTATTCATCTTTAGGCCAATTGAATATCACATCTGTTTTTCCCGACTCGATTACTTTTCCATCTTTCATGATGATCACTTTGTCAGAGATATGCCTGACAATACCTAAATTTTGGGAAATAAAAATAAACCCTAATCCCAAATCATGCTGTAATTTCATTAGCAGATTAACTGCCTGAGAACGTACCGATGGATCTAATGCAGCAAAGGGTTCATCTGCAACTATCACCTTGGGATTAAGTATCAGAGCGCGGGCTAAGGCTATTCTTTGACGCTGTCCATCCGACAGCATATGCCGATAAAAAAAACGGTGCTCTGTCATTAGCCCAACTTGTCTTAAGGTGCGATCTATAAGGGATATACGTTCTTGAGCATTAAGTTTAGTGTTGAGGCGCAACGGTTCTTCCAGAATAGTGCCTAAGGTCAAGCCCGGGTTTAGAGACTCATTAGTATTTTGAAAAATCATTCTGATATCGAGGCATCTGACATTAATATTCGATTTATTTAGCTCCACTCCATTCATAAAAATCTTGCCACTTTTGGGTGTTTCTAAACCCACAAGTAGTTTGGCCAATAAGGACTTACCCGAGCCGTTGTTGCCAACAATAGCCAAGGTTTCACCTGCTTTAAAATTAAAGCTTACAGGCCCTAAATCAAAAGTTATCTTCTTTTTTGACCACATGCTTTTTGTGCTATTTTGAAAAGTTAAGTCTTCAACTTCGATAAGATCCATTATTTGGCTTTCCAATGCAGCGGAAAATGACAGCTATAAAAATGTGTATGAACCCGTCTAATTTGAGGTATTGCCACGCACTCTCTGCGAGCTCGTGGGCACCTTGGGCCTAATCTACAGCCAATTGGTAAGTGATACAGAGTCGGGATAGTGCCATCAAGTGAGGTGAGTGGGGACTTTGGTGGTAAGTCCTTGCGAAAGCTTGGTGCACTATCTAGCAGAGCTTGAGTATAGGGGTGGAAGGCGCGTTTTCTTAGTTGCTGTAACTCACCACTTTCAACTGTTTGTCCACAATACAAAACTGTCATATAACTAGCCATATTAGAGATAGCTAACAAATCGTGACTGACGAATAAAATACTCATATTTCTTACTTGGTTAACCCTACTGAGTAATTTCAATATTTGTGTTTTTGCGATTACTTCCATGCCTCTAGTGGGATCATCGGCAATAATTAACTTAGGTTCAGAAGCGAGAGCCATGGCAATCATAAACTTCTGCACTACATCGTTGCTAATTTGGTGAGGATAACTATTGAGGCATATTTGATGATTTTTAATACCCACTTTATGCAACAGTTTTATCGCTAATCCTTGTTTTTCAGCATTGCGTTGCCAAAACCAGCTTTTAGTTAACTTGTCAGTAGGAAGCATTTCTTTTAGTTGCTGGCCTAAGGTTAATAGCGGATCGAGTGAATTAATTGGGTTTTGAAAAATCACCGAAATATCTTTACGAATGATCTTTCGTCTTGCTTTGACCGACATGGTCAATAAGTTTTGTCCTTTCCAGGTCATACGGTCGGCAGTAATTCGCCAGCGTACAGGTAGCGCCCCAACAATGGCTTTAACTATCAAACTTTTGCCTGAGCCGGACTCACCTACCAAGGCATGAATTTGACCTTCATGGATCACCATGTTGATTTTATCTAAAGCCTTTACCCAGCCGCCAGATATATCAATTTCCAAGGTCAGGTTTTTGATATCAAGTAAAACCATTAGTGTAATAACCTATTTCTAAGGGCTGATCGCAGACCGTCACCAACTAAATTAATGGAAATTATCATGACAAACAAAGTTCCACCGGGAACGGCAATAGTCCAAGGTGCAATATAAGCGACTTCAATACCTTCCAAGAGCATTGCCCCTAGTTCAGACGAGGGGGCTTGAGCGCCTAGTTTGAGAAATCCTAATGCACTGATATCTAAGATCGAAACGGATAGTGCTAGGGTTGCCTGTACCACTAACATTTCACCCATATTCGGTAATATGGAATGGATAAAAATATGCCTTTTGCTGGCTCCGTCGAGTTTGGCAGCCATAATATATTCTTTCGATAGTTCACGTCTTATAAAGTCGCGAGTTTGGTGCACAAATTGCGGTATTAATGACAGGGCGATGGCCCACATGCTATTAACTAATCCCGGACCTAAAATAGCAATAATAATGATGGCGATAAGTAGTGTTGGAATGGCTTGAATGGAGTCTAAAGTATGGTTAATAAAACTTGAGCGGAATCCTTTGCTCATCCCGGCTAGAGCGCCTAATCCAACTCCCAGCAACATTGCTACTATAACCAGCAATATACTAATACCAAAGGTCATTCTGCAGCCATATATAATCCGAGATAATAAATCACGGCCTAAGGCGTCTGTTCCAAATAAGTGGCTAATGCCACCGTTGGGATACCAAGAGGGGGGGATCAGTAAATCACCTATTTGTTGCATATTTGGATCAAAGGGCGCTAATAAAGGACAGAAAATGGTGATTATTAGAAAAAACGTAAAACAAAAAAAGCCAGCGACAGCGATATGATTTTTTTTGAATTCCATCCAAGTGTACTGCAGCGGAGAGGGATGGTGTTCTTCTTGATATAAGCTAGGTTGTGGCACGTTCAGCCCTTCTGCGTCTTGGATCGGTGAGACGAATAGTAAGATCAATCGACATAGTGAAAATGACAACCAAAACGGATACAGCTAACATTCCTGCTCTAATCGCTGGGTAATCTTGTTGATAAATGGCCTGAATGAGCCAATTACCTATACCTGGCCAAGAAAATATACTCTCTACTATCATGGCGTTGGTTAACAATGTGGGAAATTGCATGGCTAGTAGTGGCAGAATGGGTATCAGCGCATTTCTTATTCCATGACGCATTAACACTTGCCTAGGAGTTAAACCTCTAGCGTAGGCAGCTAAGATAAACTCGCTATTTAAAGTTTCAATTACAGAACGTCTTGTGATGCGTAATATGAGGGTTGTTGTGACAACGGCAATTGATAAAGTTGGTAAAATAAGGTGCCTTAACGCACTAATGAGTGCTGCCTGTTTATCGATAGAATCAGATAATAAAATATCGATTATAATGAAATCTGTGATGCTAGGGATTTCAAATAATAAACTAATACGCCCAGATAGTGGAAACCATCCAAGTTGCAGGGAAAATACTAAAATCAGGAGCAATGCGAGCCAGAATACTGGTATGGAATAACCCAATAAGCTCACCGACAGCAGACTATAGTCTGTCAGTTTATGGTGTCGTAAAGCAGCTATAAAACCTAATGGTAGTCCAATGAAAAAAGACAAGAAAAGCGCATAAGCACTAAGCTCTATACTAGCCGGAAGGTAATGGCCAACATCTTCATATAGTGGTAACCCAGAACTAAAACTGACTCCCCAGTTGCCAGCAAATAGTTCACCTATATAATGCCAATATTGGACAAAAATATTGTCATCCGCAGCATACGTTAATGCACTATTTTGCATTGCCGTTAATTCATTCAGCCGCAAGCCCGTGAGATTTTCTACTGCTTCCCCAGGAAATAAATAAGCCAAGATAAAAGACAATAAACTCAAAATAAAAAGGGTCACAAGAACAAGATTTGTATAACGCAACAAAACATTAGTCATTAGTGCTTTTTCACTCCACCAAAACGCACACCGCCATATGGATTAATCACTAACCCATCCAGTTCTTTTCTATGGGCTTGGTATCGAGATGCATGAGCAATGGGGATCAAAGGCAGTTGTTCTGCTAAAAGTTCATTGGCCTTGCCATAAAAATAGGTCCGTTCACTGATCTCAGTATACTGTAGTGCTTTATTAATCAATAAGTCATATTCGTCAGAACACCACATTGCTCTGTTAGTGCCTGACTCTATGGCCGCACATGATAATAGTGGTCGGTAAAAATTATCTGGGTCGCCATTGTCTGCAGACCAGCCAATTAATACAGAGTCATGTAATCCCTCGGTTAAACGTTCTCTAAATATCGACCATTCGTAACTGATAATATTGACTTGTATGCCAACAACTTGCAGATAGGCTTGGATTAGCTCTGCCATTTTCATGGCATTTGGATTATAAGCACGTTGCACTGGCATGGCCCAGACCGTCATTGAAAAGTCCTCAGGGATCCCTTCCTCACGCAATAGTTTTATTGCTGCAATTGGATTATAACTAAGAGGTCTAACATCCGCTAAGAATGCCCAGGATGTTGGAGGAACTATGTTCTTTGCTGGAATAGCACTGTTAAAATAAATAGCTTCAATCAAGGCATTTTTATCGATTGCCATACCTAACGCTCGGCGCACCTTCGGGTTATTAAACGGCGGTTTCGAGGTATTAAAAGCCCAAAAACCTATGTTTAAGCCAGGTTTTTCATCTAATACTAAATTTTCTTGTTGACGTATCACTTCTAGTTCACTGTGGGCTGGTAAAGCAATCGCATCACATTCTCCGGTAAGCAGTTTAGCCAACCTAAGTGAGCTGGAAGGGGTGATATCAAATATGAGCTTGTCGGTTAGCTCAATTTCGCGCCAATATTCTGGATGTTTTGTATAGCGTATATAGCGGTCTTGGCGAAAGCTGGCCAACTGATATGGCCCAGTGCCTACTGGCTTATAATCTATTAGTTCTTTTTGATTCCGAGATATCAATTTGTCCGCATATTCAGCGGATAAGATCACCGCAAAATCTGTCGCGAGATTAGCTAAAAAAGAACTTTCTGGATTATGAAGGGTGATTTCTATTCGATAACCATTTATTCGCTTAACCTGTGATATCAATCCGCGAAGATTCAAGCTATCGGTATAAGTATATCTTCCACCAGAAATATCGTGATAGGGGTGATCAACCAGACGCCAACGATCAATGCTAAACAATACGTCGTCTGCATTAAAAAAGCGTGTTGGTGTAAAGGTCTGAGTTTGGTGAAAAGAAACCTCTTGTCTCAATTGAAAGGTATAAGTTTTACCGTCATCACTGACTAGCCAACTGGTGGCTAACGCGGGGACGATATCTCCAGTCACTGGGTCAAAATCTATTAATCGATCATAAATTTGGTGGGACGAAGCATCAACCGTTGTGCCTGATGTATCTAATTGTGGATTAAAGTTGGAGGGACTTCCTTCCGAGCAATATATAATACCATTGGGGTCTGTTTTTGATTGAAGAAGTGCATCACATGCGCACAATAGGGAACAAGCCAAAACAATTAAAGTTGTCTTGAACCAAGTGTTTTTATTGTGCTTTTTGAGAATATTCACGAGTTGAGCTTAAACCATATCTTCGTTAGTTTGTTCTAACAAATTATACTTTTTCAAATAACCACGTAATTGATGATAAGTTAATCCAAGTTTTTCAGCTGTTTTCTTTTGATTAAATTGGCTGTCTGCCAATGCTTGCTTTATTAAATCAATCTCAAAATCTTGGGAAAGTTCTTTTAAATCAACTGGAAAATCAAAAGATGAGCTTGTTTTAAGCTCAGAAGTTACTGGAACTTGTGGTAAAGGTTCAACTGATGCAGTCGCAGCAGCAGAAACCACTTCTGATTGCAAAATTCTGTCCTGTGTTTTGATTCTTTTTTGTGGTCGGTAAATAGACTCAAAAGGATCCAAAACAATATTATGCACAGGTAAGTTGGGATTATTACTTCGATATACTGCACGTTCGACTACATTTTTTAATTCGCGAATATTACCAGGCCAGTAATAGTCCAACAAAGTGCGTTTGGCTTTTTCTGTAAAACCGCTGAAAAGTTCCATATCCAGCTCTCTGGCCATATTAATCGCAAAGTGTTCCGCTAACATCATTATGTCTTCTCTACGTTCCCGTAGAGGGGGTAGGGTAATAACGTCAAATGCTAACCTGTCTAGCAAGTCAGCTCGGAATTCGCCTGAGTCAGCCAAGGCGGGTAAATCTTCATTGGTTGCTGCTACTAATCGAACATCGACTTTGACACTGCGAGACCCACCCACACGTTCAAACTCTCCATATTCAATCACACGCAGCAGCTTTTCTTGTACCATGCCAGAGGTATTGGCCAGTTCATCTAAAAATAGTGTGCCGTTATGTGCTGTTTCGAATCTCCCTTCTCGGCGTTTGGCCGCGCCAGTAAAAGCACCTGCTTCGTAACCAAACAATTCACTTTCTAACAAACTTTCGTTTAGAGCTGCACAATTTAGTGTTAGATAATTTTGTTCCCAGCGTTTTGATAAAAAGTGCATGCGGGCGGCTACAAGTTCCTTACCTGTGCCTCTTTCACCAATAATTAATACGGGTTTATTTAAAGGCGCAATTTGTGAAATTTGCTCTAATACCTCTAAAAAGTTATTAGAGTGTCCTAGCAAATTATCTTGTTGGCGAAAGCGGCTCATCAATATCCTCAAAAAGTGGTCTAAACGACTAACTAATAGTCTTCTTACTAATTATTGTAGATCTCAGGGGGCGGCGTGTAAATTAATATTTCTTTAAAATCAATAATTTAGTTAAACCATGATGTTGGCCTGTAAATTGAATAACAATAGTAAATAGTAGTTTGGTAAATAAAACCAATAATCCAGTTAAGTAACAGTATTTAACTAACATTTGATAAAAGAGGTAAAGACTATGGGTATCTTCTCGCGTTTCACAGACATAGTGAACTCAAATATTAATTCCATTTTAGACAAGGCCGAAGATCCTGAAAAAATGGTGCGTTTAATCATTCAGGAAATGGAAGACACTTTAGTTGAAGTGCGCTCTGCTTCTGCGAAGACCTTAGCTAGTAAAAAGGAGATCTTTTCGCAAATTAGTAAAATGCAAAACGAAGCCAAGGATTGGAAAGCGAAAGCGGAGTTAGCTATCAGTAAAGATAGAGAGGATTTGGCTAGGGCCGCGTTGCAAGAAAAGAAAAAATGTGACGAACATGCCAGAGCTTTGTCGTCTGAGCTTAATATAGTCGATGAGCAAATCACTAAATTACAAAGTGAAGTCGGTCAGTTACAAGATAAACTGGCGGATGCTAAAACACGTCAAAAAGCCATAATGCTACGTCAGAAAACGGTTAGCTCTAGGCTTGAAGTCAAGAAGACCTTAGACAGTGGCAAAGTCGATGCTGCAATGGGACGTTTTGAGCAATATGAGCGCAAAATTGATGATTTAGAGTCACAAGTTGATGCGTACGACTTAGGTAAGAAAACCTTAGCTGATGAATTTGCTGAACTTGAGTCAGATGAAGAAATCGATGATGAACTGGCTGCGTTGAAGAAAAAAATGCAAAGCAAATCTACAGCTAGTAAAAAATAATACCTATTCGAGTTAGAAGGAGATAAATTGTGGAAGACGTGATTGGAATCATAATAGCACCTATCATTATATTTATGATCTTTGTCGCTCCGATATGGTTGATAATGCATTATCGGAGCAAAAAGCAAATGAGTCAGGGACTGACTGAAGCCGAATATGCTACTTTGCAAGAATTAGCTGACAGAGCGGAAAAAATGGCAGATCGCATCCATACCTTAGAGGCAATTTTGGATGCCGAGGCACCAGAGTGGAGGAATAAAGTATGAAGACATTTGGCACTTTACATCGTGACCCGAGCAAAGGGAAAATTGCTGGAGTATGTGCTGGTATTGCAGAGTACTTTGGCATGGAGATCTGGTTGGTGCGAATTCTATTCCTAACTGGATTTTTCTTGTTAGGAGGGCCATTTTTTTTCGTTGGTTACATTGCAGCCTGGTTTATTTTAGAAAAAAAGCCTCACGGCTTGTCAACTAAGCCAAGAGCTGACGAGTTTGTTCCGAAAAACAGCCAAAATAAGGCTCAAGGCAAAGGATGGCATAATGTGTCTGAACAAGGATCAGAAAAAGTAGTAGTGAAGTCTAAAATTTGGCAAGCAGGCGAACCACCTAAGCAGGCTTTTATCGATATTAAACAACGTTTTGAAAAAAATGAAACTAGACTCAGAAATATGGAAACTTATGTGACCTCATCGGAGTTTCAACTCAACCGAGAGTTAAGTAAATTATAATTTATACTCCCGCTGGATCCGACATCTTGATGTGGTATGGGTATAAAAGGGCTAATTGAATGTTAGCCCTTAGTGTTTCTTTTTTAACTACACAAGGCTGATATAGTTTTCATGCAGACTTCTTTTCTCAAACATCCTACCATGCAACTTACTAAACAAAAGCTCAGGCTAACTGCCGCCAGACTGGTTAATCACCATGTTAATTTGGCAGTGACGGGATTAAGTGGCAGCGGTAAAACGGCATTTATTACATCTTTGGTTAATCAATTAATTGAAGCAAATGAAGCTGCGCAGCTACCTTTTTTTTCAGTAGTAAGAGAGTCGCGCTTGATTGGTGTAAAACGGGATGTTCAACCCAACTTAACTTTTAGTCGATTTGCTTACGAAGACGCTATGGCTAAGTTAACTCAAACTTCTCCACAATGGCCTTTGTCGACCAAAGGTATTTCCCAGGTAAGATTAAAAATAAAGTATAAAAAGAGTAGGGGATTGAGTAAATATCTAACGGAAGAGGCCACTCTAACACTAGATATTACCGACTATCCTGGTGAATGGTTGCTTGATTTACCGCTGCTTGATATGGATTATGCTCAGTGGTCTAGGCATTGTGAAGAGGAGCTAAGTGACCCTAAGAGAAATGCGTTAGCTAAGCCATTTTTTGCGGCACTGGCTGATTTAGATTTAAACGCTAAAGGCGATGAATTAGCGCTGCAAAATATTGCCGAGTTATACACTCAATATCTAGTGGATTGCCAGAGTCATGGGTATCAATTGTTACAACCTGGTCGTTTCATATTACCTGGTGAATTGTCAGGCGCACCCGTTCTACATTTTTTCCCAGTTACTGGCACGCAGTTAGAACAACAGGAAGTTGATCTCAATAATCCTGCAAAAGACAGTAATGCCGAGTTATTAAGGCAACGCTTCAAACACTATAAAATCCAAGTGGTGCAACCATTCTATAAAGAGCATTTTAAGCGTTTTGATCGACAAGTTGTTTTAGTTGATTGTTTGTCAGCGTTAAATCGTGGTTTCCATAGTTATCAAGACTTACAAAAAGCATTAGATTGGTTGATGGGGAGTTTTCAATATGGCTCTTCCAATATTCTCAATCGTTTGTTTCAACCTAAAATTGATAAGTTAGTGTTTGCCGCAAGTAAGGCTGATCACATTACACCTGATCAGCAAACTAATTTGGTCAAACTATTAGAAAGTATGCTGCATAGCGCAAGAAAACAAATACAGTTCGATGGCGTGATCACTGAGTCGACTGCGATATCAGCTATTCGCGCTTCAAAATCTGGCCTTGGTCAGCTTAATGGTGAGAGTATTCCTGTGCTGCAAGGTAGAAATGAACAAGGCTCAGCCATTACCTTGTTTCCTGGAGAAGTGCCACAAAGTTGTCCAGGTCCGGAATTCTGGAAACAGCAACAGTTTGAGTTCCCCAAATTATCTCCACCGATCCTCAATACAGAGCATGTACTGCCACATATTAGAATGGATCAAGTGCTCGATTTTCTACTAGCGGATAAACTAGAATGAAGCAATTCCATGACCCCCAAGATCAAAATAAATTCGAGGAAAAATCCCCTGGAAAACTCAAAGGAGCATATGTTTTTAACAACGAAGATGCAGATCCCCAGTCACAATCTATAGTCAAACCAGCGCTCATTGTGACCGATATTGACTCAATTGAAGTAAGTGATGAACCCATAGAGCAGAGTCAAACGTTGCCGTTCCCTGAAGAGTTAACTATTAAAAAATCAGCAAAAAAATGGTTGCTGTTTTTATCTGCAGCTGTACTTCTAGCAAGTAGTGCCGAGTTAGTATTTTTTATTATTGCCATGGTAGAGAAAATGGATTGGTTAGCCGGTGTATGGCTTGCTATTTTTTCTGTGCTGGGAATTTTGGTTTTGCGTCAAGTTTTTGTTGAATACAGAGGACTCAAACAACTTAAGCGTCAAGGCGACATTCGATCCCAATCTGAGCAAATGGCCAGCACTAGTGTCATTGGATTGGCTGAGCAACATTGTTTGAAAATCGCAGCAAATATTCCAAAGAATTATCAATATTTAGTGGCAAATTGGCATGACAGTTTTGATTCACATTATTCAGATAGTGAAGTGTTATCTTTGTTTGAGCACCAAGTATTGGCTCCTATTGATAAATTAGCTATAAAACAAGTGAGCAATAATGCCTCGGCTGCTGGTGTCATGATTGCCGTTAGCCCTTTTGCTTTGTTAGATATGTTGATAGTACTGTGGAGAAATATTCGGATGATGAACCAGGTGAGTGAAATATATGGCTTACATTTAGGTTATTGGGGCAGGGTAAGTCTGATCCGCAATATATTTCACACTATGCTATATGCAGGCGCCGCCGAAATTCTGTCTGATGCGGGTAATTACGCATTAAGTGCCGGGATCACTGGTAAGATATCGACCCGCGTCGCACAGGGAATGGGTGCTGGAGTATTGACCGCCAGAATTGGTTTAAAGGCGATCAATGAAAGTCGTCCATTGCCATGGTTGTCAGAAAAAAAACCGAGTTTGTCGGGTATTAGCAAACAGTTGTTGTCCGATCTAAACAAGCAGCTACGCTAGGCTACTCGCTCAATTGAACTGGTTTTTATGCTGTGTAGATTTGCATGTTTGTAAGCTTATGTTTACGATTTTGACACTAGGCTAATACACGCCATAGGCTTTAGATTTGGGGTGGGGCGAGTACAATTTTGGATATGTTAACTCATAAATTAATATAATTTCATGTCAAAAAACACCCGTTATAAGTCTCATCAACCAGATGAGACTGGTTTGGTAAATTGGAGTGCGGAAGAAAATAAGATTTGGAGCGCATTGTTACAAAAACAATGGGGTTTGCTCGAAGGACGGGCTTGTGACGAGTATTTACATGGGCTTGAATTATTAAATTTACCCTCTGACCGTATTCCACAGTTGGCTGAAATTAACTCCGTATTGATTAAAGAGACTGGCTGGCAGGTCAAGCAAGTACCCTCGTTGATAAACTTTGATGACTTCTTTCGTCTCTTAGCCAACAAAGAATTTCCAGTGGCGACTTTTATACGTTCAAATGAAGAATTTGAGTACTTGCAAGAGCCGGATATCTTCCATGAAATTTTTGGACATTGTCCTCTATTGACGAACCCCGCCTTTGCACATTTTACTCATACCTATGGAAAACTTGGCTATGCTGCCTGTAAAGAAGATAGAGCATTTTTAGCCAGGTTGTATTGGTTTACTGTTGAGTTTGGGTTAGTTAACACACCCGATGGAACTCGAATTTATGGAGGAGGGGTTTTGTCTTCACCCGGCGAGACAATTCATGCTGTCGAATCAAACGATTGTGTGCATATGCCAATGCAGCCATTGGACGCACTTAGAACGCCATACCGCATCGATATTATGCAGCCTATTTATTATGTACTGAAATCATTTGACTCTCTTTTTGATATTGCAGAAATGGATATCATGGCCTTGGTAAGCGAAGCCAAAAATCTGGGGCTATTTGCACCTAGGTTTTTACCAAAAGAGAAACAGAGTAGTTGATTTTTTGATTAATGTGAGTGTCTTTGTTCATCCATCCTAATGCTTGTTTATTAGTATGTGTAAATCGCCGACTAATAACACTGTCTAAGCACATCCAATTGTAATAATATCTTTACGCTTGCCCAAATTGGGCTGGTCTAGTTTGGCATTAAAACGAGGTTGTAAATGCGCTTAGAAGTAAATTGTCAGGATCGTTTGGGCATTGCTCAAGATGTGTTAGATATATTAGTCGAGCATGAAATTGATCTGCGTGGAATTGAAATTGATGAAATGGGAAAAATTTTCTTAAACTTCCCTAATATGGAATTTGCAGATTTTCAACATTTAATGCCCAAAATACGTAAAATTGAAGGCATAGAAGATGTAAAAACCACTCCTTTTATGCCAATCGAGAGAGAGCAATATCAGCTTAAAGCATTATTACAGACTTTGCCTGACCCAGTTTTTTCAGTAGACACCAAAGGCAAAATCATCTTAATTAATGATGCGGTTGTATCGAGTCTAGAAGTTCCCAAAAATGACATTATTGGCAGTGATATCGCTGAACTACTAAAAGGGTTTAATGTTATTCGTTGGTTGGAAGGTAAAAATCCTCAAGCTCAAGCACAAAGGATCAAATTTTTAGAATTGGATTATTTGCTTGATATGTTACCGGTTATGGTACCTGACTCCGATGGCGCTGATATATTGGCAGGGGCTGTTTTTATGCTGAAATCTGAGCTTAGGTTAGGCCAACAGCTTACCGTTTTTCATAAGGTCAGTGTGGATAGTTTTATCTCTATTCAAGCGGATAGCAAGGCGATGAAAAATGTAGTGAAAGAGGCTAAAAGAATGGCCGAGTTGGATGAGCCTATCATTATATTTGGTGAAACGGGCACAGGTAAAGAGATGCTTGCCAAGGAATGCCATAATGCAAGTAGACGCAATGAGGGGGCGTTTTTAGTTTTAAACTGTGCCTCTATGCCAGATAACGTTGCGGAGACAGAATTATTTGGTTACGCCTCAGGGGATTTAGGACAGAGCGAAAGTAAAGTCGGTTTATTAGAGCTAGCGCAAGGTGGCACTTTGTTTTTGGATGAAGTAGGTGACATGTCTGCCCAGCTTCAGATAAAACTTTTGCAAGTATTGCAAAATGGTAGCTATCCCAGAGTGGGTGATGACAAAGAATTGAATGTTGATGTTCGGATCATTTGTTCGACTCAAAAAGATCTTGGTAAGTTAATGCAAGAGGGACAATTTAGAGAAGATTTGTTTTACCGATTAAATGTGTTGAGTTTAGTTTTGCCTCCATTAAGAGAGCGCAAATCAGATATTATCGCATTAGCGGAGCGTTTTATAAAACAGCACAGCGTTAAATTAGGTCGTAAGGCACCTAAGATGACTAAAGCTTGTGTTGATTATTTACACAGCTACCCGTGGCCTGGCAATGTGAGACAACTTGAAAATGCTCTTTATCGCGCTGTTTCATTGCTAGAAGGTATCGAACTAGAGAAAGAAAACATTCAACTACCATCATGCTCTGCAACAGTGAGTTTTGTTTCTGAGGAATTTGCCGGAAGTTTAGATGACGAAGTGAAGCGTTTTGAAAAAGACATATTGATGCGCTTATATCCGAGTTATCCAAGTACAAGGCAATTGGCTAAAAAGCTAGGTTTAAGTCATACCGCGATCGCGAATAAATTACGTGACTACGGGATTAATAAAAAGACGGTAAAAATAGTGTAACGTTTTTCTTAAAATATAAATTCGAGAATATAATCGAATCCACTGAATAAAATCATACCCATTTCAGAGTGAATGTAGAGCAAAAATAATTATTGTAATAAAAACTGCTAGTGCTTAGCTAGCAGGATTCTCATAGATTTTTAATGGGTAACTCAGTAGTATTTTTGACTTGTTTTAGGGCAAAAGTAGAGCTTAGATGGTCGACTAAGGGGAGATTAGTGAGCTTGGTTTTTAGTAAATGTTCATATTCTTCGATACTTTCAACTATAACCTTCAATAAATAGTCCTTTTCTCCACTTGTGGTATGACATTCAACTATCGAGTCAATACTCTGTACTGCTTTTTCAAAGTCATTTAATGACTCTCCATCATGATTTTTTAAGGTGACATATATAAAAACTGACACGCCTAAGTTTAACTTTTTGCTATCAAGTAATGTCACTTTTTGCAGAATTATTTTATCTGCTTCTAGACGTTTTACTCTTCTCCAACATGGGGTGTGAGATAAGCCTACTTTTTGACTTAAATCAGCCATGGATACAGTTGCATCCTTCTGCATCACCCGTAAAATTTCCCGATCAAATTTATCTAGTTTCATAAAATATGTAATTGAAAGCGTGGACTTAATTTGTAGCATGATGAAAGTTTAATTCTTTTTCAAGACAAAAATGAGGATATTTATCCTAGTGACTCATTTCTTCTGCGATTTATCCTTGCAACTAGATTAGTTGCTTAAGAAAGTCGCAAAAAATGTCCTATATCTTATGGGATATGATTGTTTTAATAGTCAAGAAAACAAGGGAACAAAATGTCGGTTTTTGAGCATAGCGAATTTGATGGACATGAACATGTGGCTTTTCACCAAGATAAGGCCAGCGGATTAAAAGCAATCATTGCTGTGCATAATTCAAACCTTGGGAATGCCTTAGGTGGGTGCCGAATGTGGCCTTACTCTAGTGACGAAGAAGCATTGCGAGACGTATTGAGATTGTCTAAGGGCATGACCTATAAAGCAGCAATGGCGGGCCTTAAGCAGGGAGGTGGTAAGGCTGTTATTCTTGGTAACCCACGAACTGAAAAAACACCAGAAAAAATGTTAGCTATGGGCAAGTTCATTAATAGCTTGTCTGGACAATATATCAGTGCGGAAGACTCTGGATTGACTGTTGATGACTTGAAGTTAATGGCAAAAGAAACTGCATATGTGTCAGGTATTCAAGCCAAATATCATATCAATTCTGAATCCGCTGACGGCAATCCGGCACCTTCTACAGCCTATGGGGTTTTTGTTGGTCTGAGGACAAGTGTTGAACATGCAATGAATTCAGATCTGAAAAACGTGAAAGTAGCTATCCAAGGTTTGGGACATGTAGGTATGCGTTTAGCTAAGCATTTATATAATCAAGGGGCCAAGTTATATGTAACTGATATTCATCCAGAGAATATTGAAAAGGCGGTCAATGAGTTTTCTGCCATAGCAGTATATCCTAATGATATATACGACTTAGATGTCGATGTATTTGCCCCATGCGCAATGGGAGCCATACTTGATGCCGAAAATATTGGTAGGCTGAAGGTTAAAGTAATTGCTGGAGCTGCAAACAACCAATTGGCTAAAGAAGTGTTTGGTCAGTTATTAGTAGATAAAGGGATCTTGTATGCCCCAGACTATGTGATCAATGCGGGAGGTGTGATTGACATATACCACCAATCAATTGCTAGCTCTGATAAAGGATTACGAGACCATATTGAAAAAATTAGTGATACATTATTAGAGATTTACCGACGCGCCGAGGCACAAGGAATTGCCACTAATATAGTTGCCAACCAAATTGCTGAAGAACGTTTTAGTAAATAATTAAATTGTCTTAAAAGTGGGTTGCATATAGCAAGAGCTTTGTTCATAATGCGCCCGCCTTAACGAGATGTATTAGTTAAGGTTTTTCAATGGTGACCTTTCGGTCCCCTCGCAATGATACTTTGTGAACCCGGTCAGGCCTGGAAGGGAGCAGCCGCAGCGAACGACTCATGTGCCGAGGTGTGGCTGGAAGGGCACCACCAACTTCTGACAGTTCATCTATTTCATCGATGATTTTCTTATGATGTTTCTTTTATATGTCAGAATTAAGTATATGTCTTATAACATGGCAATATCATGCACTATGTTCCGTTTGACGTTATACAGCCATTAGTCATACTGACAATTTACTTGCGTTTTTTTCATGCTCAGGCTATCCCAATATTCCTCAACAATTCGGGCACTTGACAGTATCAGAGTCTTCTATAATCTTGTCTGTTTTGGAAATACCGAAGGCTTATTACATGAATAATAACTCAGTCAGCAAAAATTATACTGCTGACAACCATGAAGCAGAGAGAGTCGTATCGGAATTAGATCGTGCTTTTGAAGCTCTAGAAGTTAGGGATTATAGGCTGGTGATAGAAATTACCAAAGGATTGTTAAGAACCAATCAAAAAATTCCACAAGCTCATTATTTGATTGCCCGAGTGACAATAGAAACAAGGCAATTGGATGTTGCGTTGAAAGCACTTGAGACGGCCGTAGATCTTGATGCCTCGATATCAGAGTATTGGGCTTTTTTGGCAATAGTATATAGCCAAACTGGAAATATGGTAAAGGCTGAAAACGCGGTTAAAACAGCTCAAAAAATAGGAAGTGATAAAGCTTATGTTCTGCATCCAATTGCCCATGTATTGAGTGTTTTAGGACACTTTAAAAAAGCCACAAATAATCTCAAAAAAGCCACTCAGATATCACCTAACAACCCCATTTATCATCGAGCTCTTGGTGTCAGCCTATTAGAAATTGGTGATTTTAAAGGCGCACAAAAATCTCTTAATAAGGCGGTGACTCTTAACGAAAATGATGCCGAGTCATGGTGGATATTATCTTCACTGGTTAAGCCAAAAGACAATGATATGGCAGACCAATTAGTTGCCATCATGGAAAAGACTGAGACACATCCAAGGCAACTTGCTTATCTAGGTTATGCGGCTGGGAAGTTATTTGAGGATAATAAATGTTGGGATAGTGCGTTTGAAGCATTTGAACGAGGTGCTGCTGCAAAACGTCTTATCGTTGATTATGACCAGTTCCAAGCCCAAAAAACGTTTGAAATGATTAAATCAGTCTGTACCGATAATTGGTTGCAAACTTCCGTCAATGAGTTTAATGATTCCGCTCCAATTTTTATCATCGGACAGCCCCGTACAGGTACAACACTTGTTGATCGAATTATTTCTAGTCATAGTTTAGTGCACTCAGCAGGCGAACCTTTGCAATTGGCTATGTCTCTTAGGTCGATAACGGGCTGCCGAACTAAAGAGTTTATTTCAGCTGAATTAATCAACAAATCTAAAAATGTTACTGGCGCAGAACTAGCTGAATCGTATCTTTCGGGATTAGCCAATCTTCGGGGGACAACGCCATACTTTATTGATAAATTTCCAATGAATTTTATGTTAGTAGGATTTATTGTGAAAGCTTTTCCAAAAGCTAAAATTATTCATGTTACCCGTGGACCTGCAGATACCTGTTTTGCCGTTTTTAAACAACTATTCGAAGAGGTTTATCAGCATAGTTACGACCAATGCGAAATGGCTGAACATTATGTTATGTATCGCAATTTAATGGAGCATTGGTATAACATTCTACCCAACAAAATTTTTGATATTGCTTATGAAGATGTAGTTTCAGATAACGAAGGACAATCTCGTAGGCTTATTCAATTTTTAGGACTTGATTGGGAAGATGCTTGTATTAATTTTGAAAATAATAATACTGCAGTTGTCACTGCCAGTGCTGCACAGGTGCGTGAAAAGACACATAATCGTTCTGTTGGCCGATGGAAAAACTATGAAAAACAGCTTTTTCCAACACTAGATATTCTTAAATCTGCTGGCATTTCTCCATAATATGGATTGATTTTAAAGCTATATTAGCCGGTATTATAATAGTCAGTACCTTATTTACACTAGGTTTTGTCACTCTATGCTCCTGTCGTTTAGGTATTTGTTGTTGTGGTTTTCCAGAAGCAACTTGGGTGTTTATGATTATTTCATTTAAATATTGGACATTACATTAAATAAACTCAAAGCACCTAATATTGAGATGGGAATGGTAACACTAATCAATTTATGGGATATCTACTTTTAATTTTTACTCTGCACTATCTTGATCCAAAAACCTCATCCCTTGACTCACTGCATTAACTGCATTCATTTCCATTTGTTGACGCTCACTTTGAGGTAAGTAAAACGACATATCCACTTCAAATCTAATGTAACGAGGGGGGATTTGATTTAAAGCAAGACAGCATAAATCAGCCAAGTAATCTTCATTTTTAGACTTGTTTAAGCCTAACGTTTCAATTCTTTCTAATACCAAGTGCTCATAGTAGTTATGTATATCATCGTCTAGTCTCATGCATTTTTCCCTCAAAAATCAATGTTCGATAGTTTACTATAAACATGAACTAGTGAATTCGTATAGTACTTTAACAAATCGTTATCTCGACAATATTAAAAAATTGCAAGCAATACAGGCTGGTTTTTGTGGGAAAACTGGTTGTTTAGTGCAAATTATAAACTAATATATAGTAAAGAGGATAGAACACCTTCTTTTTTATATATCTTATAATCTAACACGTTACTATAAGTTGACCCCTATCCCCACTTCCGTATATCATCCCTATTGAGGTTCACTACCTTTTCTATATTAAAAGTCGTTCGAACGACAACACATACTATTTTGGTCCAGGGAGACATACATGTTTAATTTTAAAAAAAGTGCAGCGGCACTATCCGTAGCTGCGTGTTTGGGAGTATCACTTCCAGCGCTAGCAAATAATACTAACGGTGCCATTACAGGTAACTCAGTTACTTCGAGTGGAACTGTATTAAGCAACGTTACAGTTTCAATCGAAAATTTGGAAACTGGTCTTAGCCGTTCTGTTTCGTCAAATGATGATGGCCAGTTCCGTTTTCCTTTGCTTCCACCGGGGCCGTATAAAATAACTGCCGAAAAGGCCGGATTTAATACAACGGTAGAAGAAAGCGTTAATGTAGGTATCAGTGGTAAAGTTAATCTTAACCTTACGCTAAACGATTCAAGTATGGAGCGCATCGCAGTAACGGGCTCTGCCATATCTTTAGTTGATATTACAAGCAACAGTACTGGTATCGTTATAGATTCTGTTACGCTTGATAAAGTCCCCGTTCCTCGTGACTTGACTAGTATTGCATTGCTTGCTCCAGGTACTACTAAAGGTGACTCGAATTTTGGTAACGTACCTTCAATTGGTGGTGCTTCAGCCGCTGAAAATGCCTACTATGTAAACGGTCTTAACCTGACAAACTTTAGAACAGGTGTAGGTTCAAGTAATCCTCCATTTGAAATGTTTGACACATTTGAAGTTAAAACTGGTGGTTATTCTGCAGAATATGGTCGTGTAACCGGCGGTGTTATAAACGCTAAAACTAAAAGTGGTTCAAACGAATTTAAATGGGGTGTCAATTTCTTTGTAGAACCTGACAGTCTACGCGAAGATAAGCCTAATGGTGTAAACGCCGACGGCGATGTAAATATTGATAACACTGGTGATGAAAATACAGCTTGGGATGTAAACTTATGGGCCAGTGGTGCAATAATCCAAGATACATTGTTCTTCTATGTGCTTTACAATCCGCGTTCTGACGTATTCGATTATAATGGTAGAGAAAACCAAGTTGGTGCCGATGCAGTACAAAGTGTTTTCAGAGATGAAGATGAGGATGCATTTTGGGGCGCTAAAATTGACTGGTATATCAACGAAAATAACATACTAGAATTGACTGGGTTTTCTGATAAAAGCGACGAATTAAATTACACCTACACCAGTACTAATGGAGTGTTGGATGACGGCGTTTATGGAACTACCCAAACAGGTGGTGACAACTACAGTATAAAATACACTAGTGTACTGACTGACGATTTTTCAATCTCAGCCATGTATGGTGTTAACGAAGCGAATAGAACCACCTCTAGCCCGTTAGATGCTAACCCAGTTATTTACCGTCGTTTCGACAGTAATGGCGCTTTTGTTAGAGGCGGTAATTTCGGTAATTTCAATATCGATGTTGGCTCAGATGAGCGTGAAGTCTTCCGTATTGACGCAGATTGGTATGTAGGTGATCACGAAATTCGCGTTGGTGTGGATTCAGAAACCTTAACTGCAACGGCAAATACCACAAACTCTGGTGGCGCTTATTATCTGTTATATATGGATGATGAAACTGATCCGTTAAACCCTGTACCTTATGAAGTTCGTCGACGTACATATATAGCTGGTGGCGATTTTGAGTCTAAAAACTTTGCTTACTATATTCAAGACCAATGGCAAGCAACTGATAACTTAGTTATTAATGCTGGTTTACGTAATGACTCATTCGAAAACTTTAACGGTGCTGGTGAATCATTTATTGAATTAAGTAATCAGTGGGCTCTTCGTTTAGGTGCTGTGTATGACGTTAACGGCGATGGCGATTCCAAAGTTTGGGCAAGTTATGGTAGATATTATTTACCGATTGCGGCCAACACCAACATACGTTTGTCAGGTGCAGAAACTTATATTCATGATTACAGAGCGTTTGAAGGTTTTGCAGATGCTTCCATAGATTTACCTAACTTCAATGACGGTGGCACAGCAACTAATCCACAAGAAGTGTTTTCTGATGGTGATGTACCTACTACAGCAGCGATTGTGGACCAAAGTATTGACCCAATGTATTCGGATGAGTTCATTGCTGGCTATCAGTTCCAGTTGTCAGATGAGTGGAGCATGGCGGTTCAAGGGACTTACCGTGAACTAGCGACTACTATCGAAGATGTGGCAATTGACTATGGCTTCAATAAATATTTAGAGCGTGAGTTTGGTAGATCTTGTGAAGAGTGTTCTGGTTTCCATTATTATATATTAACTAACCCAGGCACTGATTTAACATTCCAAGCTGAAGATGGTGAAACATATACCATTCCTGCAGATGATCTTAATTATCCAGAGTCTATTCGTAAATATGCTGCAATTGATGTGACTTTTGAAAAAGCTTGGGACGGCGTTTGGTTGTTAAATGCAGCTTATACTTGGTCTCATAGTTGGGGAAATAACGAAGGATATATTCGTTCAGATAATGGACAGGACGATGCAGGTTTAACTACCTTGTTTGATCAACCTGGATTGTTAGATGGCGCTAACGGTAACCTTCCAAATGACAGACGTCATGCAATAAAAGTGTTTGGTTCGTATCAAGTCACTGATGATTTAAACTTTGGTTTAAATGCTACGTGGCAATCGGGTCGTCCGAAAAATGCATTCGGTTATCACCCTACAGACGAATTTGCTCAGGCTTATGGTTCAGAATCATTCTTTGCTGACGGTGAGTTAGTACCTCGTGGTTCATTGGGTACAACTAGTGCTGTGTTAAATATTGATGTAACTGTTAGTTATAATATCCCTATCGGTGAAGATTACGATTTAACACTCCGTGCAGATGTTTTTAACGTGTTAAATAGCGACACAGCGACTGAAGTTTCTGAAATCTATGACCAAGAAACCTCTGCAGGTGCTGGAACAGGACTTGTTAGCCCTGAATTCGGCCTACCTTCAAACTGGCAAACACCACGCTTTGTTCGTTTGAGTGCCTCGTTGAAATTCTAAACTTGGTTTAAAACGTTAGTTATAAAGCCCTGCAAATGCAGGGCTTTTTTATTATAGTAAATAAGTTTTAATAGAAATTGTGGATAATCTTGTCGAATGAATGATGTAAGAAAAACTTTAAATGACTTAGTTTCTGCTGTGAAATCCGGCGATTCAAATTTAGCACATGCTTGTTTAGTACTGCTAGTTTCAGATAAACCAAAACTTAATGCTAGTTGGTTGGGGGTGGCTAAAATGGCGCTACTCGTTAGCGAAGTTGATTTTGCAAAACAAGCTTTAGAGTTGTTTCATCCAAGTGGCCAAAATCCAATCTCAGAGACGCTTCAACAATTCGCTATGTTAACTGAAACAGGGCAGATTGAATTGGCATTTGATAAAGCCACTGAGTTACTAAAAGCAAATCCTAGTAGGCCCGAAATTAGCCATTTTTTGAGCACAGTAGCCTTACAACTGGGTAAAACAGAATTAGCAACTAAGTACGCAGAACTTGTATTGCAGCACTGGCCTACCTCGGGGCAAACCTGGTTAATATTAGTTTCATTACAAAAAATACAAAGCAATTCCCCTTTACTTAAACGTATGTTAGATATCGAAAGTGCGATATCAGGTACTCCAAATCAAGCCTCAAAGTCCTCTTTTTATGCTGCATTATGTAAAGCATATTTTGACATTGAAGATTTTGATCAAGCATTTAAATATGCATCACAGTCCAATTTATACCTTTCAGAAATACAAAAATATTCGCTTGCTGAAGATCGGCAAAATGTTAACTATATTGAGTCTCAGCATGCCAGTTTTGTGGAAACCCCGCAGTCTGATAGAAAAGTTGATGCTAATAATCCTATATTTATTGTGGGCTTGCCTAGAAGTGGAACAAGTCTACTAGAACAGATGTTATGCAGTCACTCTCAAATCATTGATGGCGGCGAGTTTAATGGTATGGAGCGCGCTTCAAGGTGTCTAACAAAGGGACATCCTATTGGTAGCCGTGCTGAACAGTTTGACGAAAAAATAATTGAAAAATATTCTAATGAAATTCGTCGCTTATATTTACAGTATGCGCATGAAAAATATGGAAATAGTGGTGTGGTGGTAGACAAGAGTATGACTAATAACCGCTATTTATGGCTAATTAAAAAAATATTTCCAAATTCTCCCATTATTTTTATTAAAAGAAACATCTTAGACACAGTCTGGTCATGTTATAGAACCCATTTTAGCAGTGGGTTTAACTGGTCTATGAGTTTAGAAAATACTGCTGAATATTTCTCTATGGAGGAGGATTTAAATCGACTTTGGCAACAAAAATTCAAATCATCAATATTTGCTATTAATTATCAAGAACTAGTAGCGAAACCCGAAAAATTATTAGACGAATTGTGTCATTTCTGCGGCTTAGAATATGAAAGTTCTATGTTAAGTTTTTATGAAAGCAAACGAGCTGTATTTACTGCCAGCGTGGCGCAGGTTAGAAATAGTGTTCATCAAGATGCTGTAGGTTTAGGTAAAAAAATTGAGCCTAAGTTACAGCCCTTTATAGAACATTATAAGTATTCGATTATCGAATGAGGTTAACAGGTTTGGTAAGGTCTGGATTGTGGGATATCAAATTAAAAAGCATGGATTAGGCACTATTTTTGAAGCAATATAAAATGTTACTTTTGCCTTATAAACAAATATTTAGGTTAGTTGATCTCTGATGCTTGGAAAAGAAGAAATCACTGTTTGAAATATTGCAACTATTTAATTTAAATAAATGTGAGCTTTAAGCCCAAGTACTTCCTTGACAATTTGCTAACATCCATGTGAATATTCTCCAGTCTTAGACTTCTGTAAAATGAATTCTAAGCCCCTTAAACAACAGAGCTTAATAGCCCCTTGTCAACAAATTATATGGCTTGACGAGGATTTAAAATAAAAGAATTGGTTGGGAATTATGTCCAAAATGAGCAAGAGAAACCTTATTGCTTCTGCCGTCGTTGGTGCTTTAGCACTCGGTAGCAGCGCCGTTGTCTCTGCAGATCCGTTAAATGAGCTTCATAAAGAAGAAGCAAAAATTCACGCGGCTGCAGCGAAATCCCAAGAGAAAATAAACAATCTGTATGAGCAGTCACAGGAATTGTTTATTGAGTATCGTGGTGTTGTTGACGAAACAGAAAATTTGAAAGTATATAACGATTATGTTGCAACACTTGTAGCAGATCAGCAGCGTAGTATTGATTCACTACAAACTCAGATTGATGGTATTGATGGTGTTAAGCGTGGCGTTGTTCCGCTAATGTTTAGAATGATTGATAGCCTTGAGAAATTTATTGCTCTTGATGTGCCAATCAACCTTGAAGAGCGTAAAGAGCGTGTCGAACGTTTACGCGACATCATGGCTAATTCAAATGTCACTACCTCTGAACAGTTCCGTCAGGTAATTGAAGCGTATCAAATCGAAAACCAAATGGGTGCTGCGAGTTCTATTCGGGCGTATCAAGGTAAGTTGAATTATCAAGGGACTGAAATCACAGTAGATTTCTTTAATCTTGGTAGAACTGCTCACTTAGCTTTGTCTCTAGATGGAAAAAGTGCTTGGGTTTGGGATAATGATGCTAGAGCTTGGGAAGAGTTGGGTGCTGAATATTTAAGTGCAGTAGTTACAGCTGTGAAAATGGCAAGTAAATTGTTGCCACCTGATCTTCTTAAATTACCAATCAAAGCTGCGGAGTGATATTGATGAAAACTGTATTTAAATCCATATTAGCTGCTGCGTCGATTGCTTTAATGGCTTCTTCAGCACAAGCAGCGAATTCTTTAGAAGACCTTCTTCAAGAAGTTAAGAAAAATCGTGTTTCTGAAGCACGGATTAACAAACAACGTGAGGCAGAGTTCCAGTCGGCTCGTGCAGATAAACAAGCATTGTTAAGAAAGGCGCAAGCCGACCTTAAAGCTGAAAGATCTCGTGAAGATAGATTGAAAAAAGCATTTTCCGATAACGAAGTAAGACTAGCTGAGAAAGAAGTTGAGTTAACTACAGCTACTGGTACTTTGGGCGAGATGTTTGGTGTAGTTCGTCAGGCATCTGCAGAAGCCTATGGTCAGATTTCTACTTCTATTGTTAGTGCTGAATTTCCAGGGCGTGGCGCGTTTTTAAAGCGTATGTCTGAGGAAGCTAAAGGCCTTCCCAATATTAAAGAATTGGAAGATCTATGGTTTGCACTACAAACAGAAATGACTGAGCAAGGACGAGTTTCACGCTTTACTACTGAAGTTGTTAGTTTAGATGGTGGTTCTACTCAACAAGAAGTGGTTCGTGTTGGTACGTTCAACTTAATTGGTGAGCAAGGTTATTTAGTTTACGATTACGAAAACGAAATGGTCCAGCCATTAGGTCGTCAACCTGATGGATACCTAGTGAATTCTGCTATTGAACTTAGAAATGCGACTTCAGGTCTTGTTCCATTTTATGCGGATCCTTCAAGCGGCGGTATTCTTAGCTTATTGAAAGAAAAAGCGACTATGATGGAACGTTATCATGCGGGTGGCACAGTTGGTTATACTATTACTGTGATGTTGTTTATAGGTCTAATAATAGGTCTGTATAAAGTTGTTACTCTCACTTTAGTGGGCGCGAAAATGAAGTCTCAACTTAAAAACGTGGCTAACCCTTCTAGTGGCAACCCTCTTGGTCGTATTCTGAATGTTTACGCTGAAAATAAAACCGCTGATGCAGAAAGCTTAGAATTGAAGTTAGACGAAGCTATTCTTAAAGAGTTACCTAGAATTGAAAGTGGTATTAATATCATTAAGATTTTTGCGGCTATAGCTCCTTTATTAGGTTTGTTAGGTACAGTTATCGGTATGATTGAAACCTTCCAACAAATTACTTTGTTCGGAACGGGAGATCCTAAATTGATGGCAGGAAGTATTTCAATGGCATTGGTAACAACTGCTTTGGGTATTATTGCTGCACTACCACTATTGCTGACACACAGTATTGTTGCGGGTCGTAGTAAATCAATTGTACATATTCTCGATGAACAGACTGCGGGCATTATAGCTACGCATGCTGAGACGGAGAAAGCCTAAGATGTTATTTCTGATAGAACAATGGGAGTCTGTCAGGGATTTTATTGCTGCTGGCGGTGACGTGCTTTATGTTGTCGCAGCTGCGCTCTTTCTTATGTGGGCATTTATGATAGAGCGCTTCTGGTATTTGGCTTCAGTTTTCCCAAAATTGAGAGATGAAATTATCTCTAACTGGGATGCACGAGAAGACACTACCTCATGGTATGCGCATAGAATCCGTGACACATGGATTTCACAAGCTTCAGATGGTCTAGGTACAAGAATGTTATTAATTAAAACTCTTGTCGCTATGTGCCCTCTAATTGGTCTGTTGGGAACAGTTACCGGCATGATCGGTGTGTTCGAGACCATGGCAACTCAGGGTACAAGTAACCCTCGTCTAATGGCCGCAGGGATATCTATGGCTACTATTCCGACTATGGCTGGAATGGTTGCTGCTTTATCTGGTGTTTTCTTTAGTTCTCGTTTAGAAGCTAAAGTTAAAATTGCTAGAGAAAAGCTTGTAGATGCCTTGCCCCATCATTAAAGAGAGGATCTTATGGGTCGTAAAGTTCGAGTAGAAGAAGATGCCTCAATTGATATGACACCTATGCTAGACATAGTGTTCATAATGTTGATCTTCTTCATTGTTACTACTGTTTTTGTAAAAGAAGCAGGGATTGAAGTCAATAAACCTAATGGTTCACTTGCTGTCATGCCTAAAAATGCAAATATTTTTATCGCAATAACAGAAGATGGAAAAGTTTGGATTGATAAACGTCCGGTTGAAACGGAACTTGTTCGTTCTAATTTAGAGCGTTTAATGGCTGAGCAACCTTCTGATGTAATAATTATCCAGGCTGATAAAGAAGCTGAACACGGGCTAGTTATTGAAGTTATGGACCAGATTAAAGCGGCTGGTATTGATCGCATCTCAATTGCAACGGCAGGTAGTTAATATGGGTCGATTAATAATTTCTATATTGTTAGGTGGTGTAATAGCCTTCCTTCTTTTTATTGTGATGGCAGAGTTGATTTCTAATTCTGGAAGACCACCACCGGAAGCTGGTAAAACGGTTGTAATCGATATTGTTATGTCTACGCCAGACGATTCGACACAGCTTAGGCAAAGGGTTCCGCCGCCACCGCCACCGCCACCTAAGCAGCCACCTAAAATTGAGCCTGTTGAACCGGATGTGGCTGAAGTTAATACAGATGGATTAGGCTTTAATATGCCTAGTGTTGATGTAGGAGGTGCTTCGGTCAATATTGGTAGTGTGGGTGCAATGCGTGATGGAGATGCTACACCTATCGTAAGGATTGAACCAAAGTATCCGGTTCAGGCCGCGCGAGATGGTAAGGAAGGCTGGGTTAAATTGTCTTTTACTATCAATGAAGTAGGTGGTGTTGAAGACGTCACTGTTATTGACGCGGATCCCAAACGAGTGTTTGACCGTGAGGCAAGGCGTGCTTTAGGTAAATGGAAATACAAACCTAAGATAGAAGATGGTAAACCGATGAAGCAATTCGGGCTAACAGTGCAACTAGACTTTAAGTTGGATCAATCATAATGAAGAAACATCTAAAACATTTATGTGTGGTTTCAGTGATGTCTGTTGCCACTATTATACCGGCGAGTGTTTATGCTCAGGCATCTGCTCCTATTGCATGTCCTGATTATAAACGCGGAACGACTAACATTCCTGGTCAAAAAGTAGGTAAAAAGGTTGGGAAAGCCCTTGAAGCTTACAATGAAGATTTAGTTGATGAAGCATTAACAATTCTTTATGAAATAGATACTTCTGATACATTTGATCGGGCGTTTGCCGATAATTTCATCGGCAAATTATTAGCATCTCAAACTGGTAAAGCAAAGCAAGCTATTGAGTACTTGCAAAAATCAGTGGCGCCTAATAAGTTAAATGATTCCGAGCAGGTTCAGACGATAAAGTTGATTGCCGACTTGAGTCTTCAAGAAGAGGAATATGATAGTGCTATTAAGTACTATCAGCAGTGGATGAAGGTTACTTGTAAAGAAGACTTTGATGTCTACTTTAGAATGGCTAACGCTTATTATCAGACACAGAAATATGCTGACATTATTGCGCCCATCAATAAGGCAATAGCCTTAGCTGATAAGCCTAATAAGACTGCCTATGCTCTTAAAATGACTTCTTACTACAATCGCAAAATGTATAAAGAAACAATTGAAGTGCAGGAAGAGACGGTTAGGATATTTCCTGCTGACAAAGCTCAGTGGACACAGCTAGGATTCTTCTACATGCTTGTTGAAGATCACAAAAAAGCATTGTCTACGTTTGAGATGGCTTATAATCAGGGGTTCTTAGTTAAAGCGGCTGAATTTAAAGCGCTTAGCCAGTTGTATTCTATGAATGATATACCTATTAAAGCGGCGCAAATATTAGAAAAGCACGTCAAGTCTGGCATAATCAAAAAAGACGAAAGAATGCTTACTAGTATTGCTTCATCATATCAACAAGCTAAAGAGTTCAAAGAAGCTGCTGACTTCTATGGACAGTCAGCTTTATTGGGCTCTGATCCTGATTTATATCAGAAGCAAGGTATGGTGTATTATGCTTTGGAAAGATATAACGATGCTATTTCCGCGCTGCAAAAATCTTTGGATGGAGGCTCTGATAAGACTGGGGCAATTCATTTAGCTATGATGCAAGCAAATTTTGATAACGGCGACTTTAGAGCTGCTTTCAAACATGTGCAGGAAGCAAAAAAGGATAAGTCCACAGCTCGAAATGCTAGGAGTTGGGAACCTTATATCAAGGAAAAAGCGAAGAATCGCGGTATTAAGCTTTAGTTTAAAAAGCTCCCGTAGGGAGCTTTTTTTTGCGCTTAAATCTTGATTTTTCTACTAAATTCGATGTTTTGATACACCTAATACTCTAATCTTAAGTCAACGTCTGAAAAGTTAATGCAATATTTCATCTCAGTTTTTATTAGTGCCTTTCTGGTTTTCCAAATTCAACCTATCATTTCGAAAATTATATTGCCCTGGTTTGGTGGTGGAGCCAGTGTCTGGACTACTTGCATGTTGTTTTTCCAATTCTTTTTATTGGTAGGTTATTTATATGCTTATATACTGACCAAAATATTAAGAGTTAAATATCAAATAGCGATGCATTTGGCTTGCTTGTTATTAAGCTTGTTTTTGTTACCTATCAATATTGCTGACATACAAAATATAGTGATAAGTGGCTCGCCTACTTGGGCTGTATTGAAAGTATTATTTTTTAGTTTGGGATTTCCCTATTTAATATTATCGGCGAATACGCCTCTATTGCAGCATTGGTTCACTAGCGAAACTAATGGCGCGAATCCCTATAGGTTGTACGCGATTTCTAATGTTGGTGCATTTTTGGCGCTTATTAGTTATCCAGTAGTTATCGAACCTTTTATGCCACTCGACTGGCAGATTAAGTTATGGTCCACTATTTATTGGTTATTTGTACTAATGGTTGGCTGGATTTTTTATATAGTTGCTAAGCAAAATAGCCACGATAGACTATCTATTGATGAACAACTGATTAGTTCAAAGATTCATTTTTCCAGATTGATTTTATGGTTTATGCTTTCGGCCTTAGGTGTGATTTTGTTGGTGTCAACCACCAATGCCTTGACGCAAAATATACCACCTGTGCCTTTTCTGTGGATTGTTCCTTTAGCGATATATTTGCTTACCTATGTAGTGGCATTCAGTAATATTGCTATTTACGTTAGAAATATTTGGCTGCCTTTCTTTATGCTGCTGTCATTTGTTGCCTTGTTAATATATTTCATAGGCGGGCAATTTGACATTATTACGCAGTTATTGATTTACCTGTTGATTTTGTTGTGTGGTTGTATGATTTGCCATGGTGAATTGAATTCACTTAAACCAAAGCATGGCAATACAACTTTGTTTTATTTGATGCTATCCGCCGGTGGCGTCTTCGGTAGTTTTTTAGTGACTTTTGTTGCTAAGAGTTTGTTTGATGAGTTTTTGGAATTTCCATTGGCAATTTTTGGTGTTCTGGTTTTAGCTAGTGCTTCAATGTGGTGGAACAAACAAAATAGATTGACTGAAGCTAAGTCCAGTGGCGCTAGTGTTGTCGCTAAAAATCAGCTTTCTATATTGACCATAGGGACTGCCGTTGTCGCACTGGTTTGGCTATTCGCTTTCGGCAAACTTAACAATCAATACCAACAATACGATATTGCTAAGGCGCGAAATTTTTACGGGATACTGTCTGTTAAAGATATCTCTGAGGGCAAGGTTAATGAGAGAAGATTAATTGATGGTACTACCTCTCATGGCAGTCAATCTTTGCCTCTGTCTAAGTCTACAGTGCCTTTGAGCTATTATCGTCCGGGTACAGGCGTACAACTGGTCATTGAGGAGCTATCGAATGACAGGCCATTACAAGTAGGGATCATTGGTTTAGGGGTAGGGGCGTTAGCTGCTTACGGTCAATTGGGAGACCATTATACTTTTTATGAACTCAACCCATTAGTAGCAGACTTTGCTAATAGATATTTTAGTTATTTGGGCAGTACTGAGGCTGACGTGGATGTAAGGTTAGGGGATGCTCGGGTTACTTTGCAAAATGAATTAGATTTAGGGGATAACAATGCATTTGACTTACTTATCATTGATGCGTTTTCAGGAGATTTAATACCTACTCATTTGATGACCCAAGAAGCATTTTTATTGTATCAGCAGCATATCAAAGCCCAAGGAGTTATGGCTTTACACATCTCCAATAGGCACTTGTCATTATTGCCAGTCATCATGAACCATAGTAAAAGCCTAAATATGCAGGTTATGTTGTTTGAAACACCAGGTGATGGTTATGAACATGATGCCCAGTGGGTGATATTGACAAATAATAGTCTAGTGACTCAATCACCTAAGTTAATGGCTATGCAAACACCTATAGCTAAGGGGCAATATCAAAACGTCTTATGGACGGATGATTATTCAAGTTTATTAGCAATATTAAAGGTCCTAAACTAAATACTCATTATTGAGCTATTAGGATTTTTGCAAAGCTCATTTTTAAGGCTTGTTCGATTTGTTTTTTGCCACTTAAGCTAAATTTTGTGGCAAGGCTTTGGTCCGTTATATTTTGTAATAATGCGGCTACCAACAAGGTTTGTTCTTGTGTCGTTAAACTTAAAAGGCACGTTGGATTGTATAATAGGTACTCTTTTAATAGTCTCTTGCAAGTAAAATAAGCCCGTTTCCCAATGGCAAATTGCTTAAGTGTTTCTATATTTTCACATGGACTTACTTTTGCCGTAGTTGCAAATAGTAGAATTTTCAAAATTAAATCTTCAGATAAGTATTGGAAATTTTTGTCCATTTGATAAAGCAATTCCTGGTGAAATTCTTTATGTATAAGGTCAGACATCTCCAATGCCCTATTTGTTAAAGGCTTAATACAAATAGCACTGTGTTCACCACTTGATACTTCCGGCTTTACACTAAGTTTTGTGAGTAAAAAGTCACGACTGTACCAAAACTTTAGGATGTCAGTATTACAGCCAAAAGATGTGGTTAAAAACTCAATATGTTGTTGTCTCGCCTGTTGCTCTACGTATTTAATTAATTGTTTACCCAGCCCTTTTCGCTGATGTTCGGGGGCTATCGCAATTCTACTAATACGCCATTGTTGAGCTAATAGAAAGGGGCTCATGTTATAAGATGACGCGAGGTTTTGTGCAACTAAATGTCCTTTAACTCTCCTGCTACAATCAGCAATATTGGCGGCAAGTTCACTAAAATAATTGCCACCTTCTTCGACTATTTGCGCCACGCCAATCAAATCGACACCTCTGGTCAATATAAAACATTTTATTTCAGGAGCATCTAATAAACGTTGTAAGTCGTCTTGGCTGGTTTGATAGTGGGCGTCGATTAATAAACTAAAAATACTCGCGAGTATATTTTTGTCGTTGGATAATTGTGCCTTTGATACGTGCTGACAGTTAATGGGCTGGTTCACCGACTCAATATTTTGAATACTGTGCGACATATTTTGGAACATGGTATTGAACCAGAATTGTTCTAATGTGTCGTGTTTATACCAGCGGATCGGTTGTATCATATGGACTGTTTTGAAATTGGGTTTCAATAGTGCGAGTTGCGTTATAAAACGCATTTCAAAGCCTCGACCACTGCCTTCATACCCGTGAACTGTAGAGCTAAATACAACCCGCGTAAATTTTTCAGCAAGTTTATTTAGTATATGTACAGGAATTGCAGAGGCTTCGTCTACTAACAACAAATCTACTTTAGATCCATCTTCTAATAAGATATCTATGGGTTTAAAGGTTAATGAACTCGTCTGATATATCACGCTATTTTTAGTTACAAGAGCATCAGGTAATAAGCGTTTAATATGAAAAAACACCTGTTCGACAGTATGAATGTGGGGTGCAGTTAGGCATATCGTTTTTGCAGATATTTGCATTAATTTAGCTGCTGCTATTCCTAACGCTGAAGATTTGCCTCGGCCTCTATCAGCGGTTAATACTAAGGGGCGATTTTTGTGTCCTTGAGCGACACTGCCGATACTTTTTATGGCAAGTTGTTGCTCACGATATCGGTCATTATTCGAACTGTCTTCAACAACAATTGCCTGACCAAAAAATTTATCTTTAGACAACATAGCGACAGAACTATCTTCATTAAATGCAGATACTAAGTGTTTAATAAAAAAGCTAGATGTATTTTTGTTTTGGTAACCATAAGAAATACGATTAATTTTTTCTGGATCTGCATAGTTTGGCCATTCAGATAATTCAGGACATAGAATAACCATTAATCCATTAGCCTTTACTGTGCCACTTAACGCCATTGCTGCATTGGCTCTAAATCCACTAAAGCAATCTAATACAACCCAGTCATATTCGTGCCCTAATTTAGAACGGTAGTCTTTAATCTCAACGTTATGGTAATTAGTTTGGGTTTTTCCTATCCATAAAGTACTTTGTATATTCTGATCATCTAATAAGCTAATCGCAGCGTTTTTTACCCATTCTTCTCGTCCTGTTATGACTAACAATTGTCTGTGACATAACTTTGACTGACGTTGTTGAAACCAATGGAATAGCTGCTCAGGTAAATTCACAAAAATTCTTATTTAAGAGGGTTGGATATTATCCGCTAGTGTAAGCAAACTAACTTAAGAATACGAATGTGGTTTTGCATTATCCTTGTATTTACTTTGATACAATTCAACTGAGGATCCCCTTATCTAATATGAAATACTTGTTTCTAAGCAGATGTATAAATTAGATTGTTATTAATTCAGAGGATAAAAAATTGGTACTTAGAGTTGTTTTACTTATTACTATAAACTTTTTAATAGCCTGCAGTTCATCGGCTACTAGTACTGATGATTATATCGTTGTAGCAGAGAGTAATTTGCCTGATGAGCTGAAAGAAACCTCGGGCCTTTACTGCCCAGAGGTTGGTTCAGCTTATACTGTCAACGATTCTGGGAATAAGCCTATTATTTACAAAATCGACCACGCTGGGCGAATTATAGGTAAAATCATTGTTGCTTCTAAAAATACAGATTGGGAAGCATTGACTGGAGATAGCGAACATTTTTATATCGGTGATGTGGGTAACAATAATGGCAAGCGAAAGTTTGTTCAGATCCATGCGGTGGATAAAAAAAACAGTAAAACGGAAGAAAATGTCACAATAATGTCGCTATTCTATAGCAATAACGATGTTAAAAAGAACGAGTATCTCAATCATGACTTTGATGCAGAAACATTGATTAGTGTTGATGATAGCCTGTTTTTATTTTCCAAGAGTTGGAATACCGGCACCTTATTTATTTATCAAGTAAATAAAACGCAGGCAGAGCAGTTTGTAGAACATATAAGTGAGGTTAAAGGGCTACCAGGCATTGTTACAGGTGGAGATTTTGACCGCAAAAACAACAGATTTATTTTGGTTGGTTATGGGTCACAGTTGCTGGGGCGTATTACCCCCTTTATTGTTATTCTTAATAGGGATTTTACTTTGCAGACGTCTTTCGAACTTCCAGGTTATGGACAGGTAGAAGGGGTATGCGTGTCGTCAAATGGAGAAGTTTGGTTTACTCAGGAAAGTTCTTTATTATCCAAACACAAACTAGTCAAATTAAAAGTAACTAAATAAATACTATTTTGCTCTTACAAATTACCATTCATCTATTGCGAAGGTCTATTTGACTGTTACACTGCGTTCGCTAAATACGGGGTAAATCAACTGTATTTAGCAACCAAGGGGAGCCATTTGGCTGAGATTTGAGAAACAACTCATCAACCCTTATACCTGATCCGGATAATGCCGGCGTAGGAATGGTAAGACTCTTATCCCCATTTACCTGCCGTAAAGCCGGATCTTTTCAACTCATAGTGAAGAGATCCTTTAAAATGAAATTTAGTAAAAAGCCACTGGCTAGCTTAATCAGCCTATGTTTAATCAATTCTTATGTATCTGCGCAAAATATTGATACTCAACTTTCTGAGCAATCTGAGCAAAATGAGTTAGAACGTATTATTGTCCGAGGTGCATTGTCTGCAACACCTTTGTCCGAAATGGCGACCAGTATTTCTGTGCTAAATGAGCAAGCAATACAAGATCGCCAAGCCCAGCACCTTGAAGATATATTAAATCGCGCTGCGAACGTTAACTTTGCTAGTGGCGCTAGCCGTGGACGTTTTGTGCAAATTCGTGGTATCGGTGAACGTAGTCAGTTTACCGATCCTATTAATCCTTCTGTTGGTTATCTAGTAGATGGTATCAATTATTCTGGATTGCTCGCTGGGGCAAGTACCTTTGATATCGAGCAAGTTGAAATATTTAAAGGGCCTAACAGTGCGCGTTTTGGTGCCGATGGTCTTGCGGGTATGATCAATGTGCTAAGTAAGGATCCATCAGAGCAAACCAGTGTTAACGCGCAATTTGGCGTGGCAAATTATGGTTCTTGGCAAGTAGGAGCTGCAGTTGGTGGTGGGCTAAGCGATAGCGTAGATTATCGTTTATCGGTTCATCAAAACACCAGTGATGGCTTTGTGGAAAATACTTGGCTCGGTAGAGATGACACTAATGGTGTTGACGAGTTAACTGCAAGAGCCAAACTAAATTGGCAGGCGACTGACAAATTATCTATTAAAACAGTCATTCACTTGATCGATGTGGATAATGCTTATGACACTTTTTCACTCGACAGAGACAGAACCACCTTATCCGATGAGCCAGGCGTAGATACGCAAGAAAGTGAAGCTATTGGTGTAACCATAGATTATCAAGGCTTAGCTTGGGCTGATGTACAACTTCAGAGTAGCTTTATGCAAGCCGATCTTGCTTATGGATTTGATGAAGATTGGGGATATGTGGGTATAGCGCCTGGGTGGGAATATTCATCAACAGACTATTATTTTCGAGATCGTGAAGACAGTACTATTCAAGCAAAATTAATCAGTAAAAATAGTGAAGTTAATACTTGGGTTCTCGGGTGGTACTTTGCCGACAAAACAGAAGACTTAACACGTGAGTACACTTGGCTTTCCAATCCTTTTGAAAGTAGCGTAGCACGTATTGATAGCGCGTTATTTGGTCAATATAAATATGTTCTGTCTGATACTCAGTGGTTAACAACCAGTTTACGGATAGCGTCACAAAAATTTGATTATGACGATTCTAATCTTATCGACCAAGAAATTGATCATACTGACTGGGGGGCAGAGGTAAGTTATCACCAAAAAGCAGGTGATAATAGTATGCTCTACCTTAGTTTATTACGCAGTTATAAAATGGGCGGGGTTAATGGTCAGGCACTGAGTAAGGCTGAGGATGATGATTTTGCCGATCTTCAATCATATATACTCAATAATGCCATTTTTGATGCTGAGTCCTTGGTAGGTCTAGAATTTGGCATAAAAGGTACCAACGACGACGGCAGTTTAGTCCTCGATTTTACAACCTTTTATCAAGAACGTAATGATGTGCAATATAAAAACTCCATTGTTGAAGAACAGTCATTTGTCGACGTATATGATAACGCCGCCGATGGTAAAAATTATGGTATCGAAGTTAGCATAAATTATATGTTGTCCGACAATGTCGATGTTTTTACCAATATTGGTTACCTTAAAACCGAGATCAATGGCATTACCCGTCGCGATGGCGATATTATTGAAACTATTAATAATAGAGAACAAGCCCACGCTCCTAGTTATCATATCAATGCCGGTCTAAATTGGCGCGTTGCCGATAACCTAAACTGGTTAATCGAATTTGATGCCAAAGATGAGTTCTTTTATTCATTTAGCCATGATCAACAATCAGACAATATCTTCATCGCCCATACTAGCTTAGATTACCAAATCGAAAATTGGCAGGTTAGTTTATATGCTCGTAATTTGTTTGATAAACAATACGCCAATCGTGGATTTTACTTTGGAAACGATCCTCGAGATGAGTATGAAGGCCATTTATATGAACAGTTTGGTGAGCCTCGCCGTGTAGGTATCAACTTTAAATATCAATATTAATAACGATATACCAAGCCGGAGCTGACTTATCACTCCGGCTGTAATCATAAGGAATCAAGATGAAATTAGTTGTCGAAATATCCATGTATCCTCTCAAAGAACAGTACATAGAGCCCATTCAGGAGTTTATTGATCGTTTAAATACTCATGAGAGTCTCAAGGTAGTGACGTCTGCCACTAGCACTTTAGTGAGCGGGGATTATCTACCCACAATGCAATTGTTAGCCGAAGAAATGCAACGTAGTCATCAAAAAATAGGACAAGCCATATTTGTCTGCAAGTTTTTAAATGGCGATAAAATGAGTACTGAAATTTAATGGAAAGTTTTCTAGGGCAACTAGCGGCGACATCTTTTTTGGAGGGCATTGCAGTTGCTTTAGCTTTGGCTTATGTGTGGTTGGCAGCGAGAAAAAATATCTGGTGTTGGCCATGTGCTTTACTGAGTACAGGAATTTATACTTGGTTGTTTTGGAGTGTGTCTTTACCTTTTCATACTGGGCTGAATTTCTACTATTTAATTATGGCTGTTTATGGCTTGATAAAGTGGCGGAATAATCCTGCAGATACTTTTTCTGTGCAAAGCTGGTCAATATCCCGGCATGTGATATGTATTACAGGGCTGACTATTGGAGCCCTGACATTAAGTCATTTTGCCAGTAGAGTGCTGGATGCAAACTATATACATCTAGATGCATTTATAACGGTTTTTAGTGTTTTTACAACTGTACTTGTAGCCCATAAAGTACGAGAGAATTGGTTATACTGGATTGTCATTAATCTGTTTGCTGCCTACCTTTATTTTGCCAAAGATTTAGCTTTAACAGGGATCTTATTTGTATGTTATACCGGCTTTGCAGTATATGGTTTTATTCAATGGCGCATAGCACCCGTTAAAGTAAAAGGCCAAGCAGATACAATATGAACGACTTAAAGGCTATGCTGGAAGCTGAGCTAAAAGAATTAGATTTTATCCAGTCGGACTTTTACCTCAAAGCTTTTAATGGCGGGACAGTAAATAGTAGTTATCGCCTTGAAACATCTAACAATCGTTATTTTGTCAAAACCTTTGAGTCAGATGAAATTACGATATTAGACAGAAAAAAACTCTTCGATGTTCAACGAGAACTTGCGGTTAAGGAGTTCGCAGTAACACCAATCTATCTATCTAAGTCATGTAGTTTTCAAATTGATCAATGGTTTGATTCACCAACCTTAGATCAAGTTGATTTATCTAACCGCATTATCACCAAAAGCTTAGCGTCTGCACTATCAAAATTACATAACACTAAGATAGATGCGCCGGAGCTAGATTTACCTAGGCAATGGCAACATTATTTAAGTCTGATTGATGTGTCTCTTACCATTTTAGAACAGCAAACACTCGAGAATTATGCGGCTATATGGCATCAAGCCTGCTCAACTAAAACGGTGTTTTGTCACAATGATTTGGCTTTATCCCATGTTACCCATACTCAGCCTAACAAAATTTTTGATTGGGAATACTGTGCTATATCTTGCCCCTATTTTGATCTGGCATCATGTATTGCTGTAAATGGTTTAAGTGCAACAGATGAAGCAAGCTTATGCGCATATTATTCTGAAGAAAGTGAGCAACGGTTATCAGAAGTGATTGCCAAAGTCACTATTATGAAACCCCTTGTGGAATTAACCAATAAGCTTTGGTATGAGGCTGCTCGTAAATCATTTAATAGCCCTTGCTGAATCCATCATTTTGCGATTTTTTGGATTTATAGCTCATTAAATGTGCAGTTGATCGTTAGATGTCTATAGTAAAAGCAAAATCACTTTACCTTTCGCTTCCCGTCAGTATAATTCAGGCCGTCAGCAGGGGTGTAGTTCCAATTGGTAGAACAGCGGTCTCCAAAACCGATGGTTGGGGGTTCGAATCCCTCCACCCCTGCCAAATAATTAAAAATCAATCTGAGTAGATCTTTGGTTGAAAAGTAAAACGTGATTGTGAAGGGTGAGGGTGAGAACACCCACGGGTTCGACAAATCGTCTGGAACGATTTGAACCGCAACAGCGCCGCTTGCGGTCAGTTACATGGATGTCACTGTGGTAATCCCTCCACCCTTGCCAAATTTTCTTATACGCGTTTTTAAATCGCAACTTATCTCATTAAATTCATGCTAATCTGTTGAAATGGAAAATACTTCTCATCTTGTCTTAAGTGATTATCAACGCGCTATTTTGAATGAAATGGGCGTATCCTCATGGCTGTTAGCTAATGAACAACAGGCTCAAGTAGAAGTCGAAAAGCAACCCCTTAAAGCGATTGCTGCCTTATCTAAAGTAAAATCAAAAGAAGATGCCCTAGCCAAGTTGCAACAACTCAAAGTGCAAACGCAAACTAGCGAAGCTACTGAGTCTGTATTAGTAACCTTTTCAAAAAGCGATACCAAACTGCCAATGTTTACCGATGTATTAATAGCATTGGGTTTGGACGCTAAACAACAAAAGCATATTTCAATAGATGACTTGAGTCATTATTCGAGTTATCCCTTGTGTTGGTCACAAGGTGAAAAGGTTAACTTGTCTGATAAACAACTTATTACCCCAACTTTATCTGCGTTAAATGACCCTGATACCAAGAAGCAACTTTGGCGGCAATTACTAGGTGCCTTATCTCTTGAAACAAATTAACTAAATAACTGACACCATAAGCTCGATGAAACCACAATTTTCCCCCTTAACAATTCAAAATAGTGATCCGTATTTTGAATTGCATAAACAAGGACAGTATTCACCTTGGTCCCGCAAGATATTTGAAGATTGTTTAACTAAGCCTTATTTTGCTTATTCACTTGACCATGATAATCAGCCATTAGGTTATTACATTGCTATGACAGTATTAGATGAAGTGACATTGATGGATATTGTGGTCAGTTCTGCCCATCAAGGTAATGGTTTTGGCAAATCCTTATTGCAACACCTTTTGGATCACTGTAACCAAAATAATATTCAACAAATTTGGTTAGAAGTGCGTGAGTCAAATGCAGCAGCAATCAACCTTTATGACAATGCCGGTTTTATTTTGGTTGAACAGAGAGTGAATTATTACCCCAGCGCAAAAGGTAAAGAAGATGCATTGATTATGTGTTGTTACTTAGGATAAAAGTGAAATTTGAATAATTAAGAATGTTATCAGAATAAGGGGGAAGGAGAGGGGGACAAGCCCCCAAATAAAACTTATCGTCGAGCAGCCGTAACATTTAGAGTTTCAGTGTTGTCTTGACGATCAACCGCTAATTTCACAAACTTAGATGAGTTGTAGTTACAGCCCACACACATAGCGATAAATTGGTTCATACTCGGCGCACCGATATTTTTTTCCCAATTTTCGTAAGTTTTGCGGGTTTTTACGTTAGCAAGTTTTGCCATTTTAACTGTAGTTAACCCAGCATCAAGTCGCATTTTTCTTAAGTCAGTACCATTAATATACATTTTTAGTTCCTATTATGATTATTGAAACAACTGCAGAGTGGCATATTAGTATTATTACTAAACTCCGCTTTCATTCTCGATTTTAATAATACAAATAAAAATGTGGATTTGACTCCACGCGGTGAATTAATTGCACTAAATTGGGTAAGTTTATGATTCGTATAGTTAAATTTTTAAGGTCCCAAATTAAATATTCAGTCCCTTACGGGACGAATATATCTTTTATATTTTAACTTAGGCAATCATAGGCGGTTTTTGTTTAGAGCCAGTGGCGATAAACATAGGCGGTTTTTGTTTAGAGCCAGCGGCGATAAACATAGGCGGTTTTTGTTTAGAGCCAGCGGCGATAATCATAGGCGGTTTTTGTTTAGAT